>Ga0209992_10000234_pt1 | contig 78912 bp, 57 predicted proteins | sample 2SBtaG_2_FD_182564 | JGI IMG/M metagenome (GOLD analysis project Ga0209992, IMG submission 182564) | Deep subsurface microbial communities from Kolumbo volcano to uncover new lineages of life (NeLLi) - 2SBTROV12_ACTIVE470 metaG (SPAdes)... | ecosystem: Environmental > Aquatic > Marine >... | reverse complement strand
TAGGGTTAAGCCAGAGAGATTAAACAGCGCGTCACAGCGCAATCTCGGCTTAAAAGTTTTCTTACAGAGAAATCTAGAGGCTGACTCGATTACGTACTGCGCGGTTCATCACAATTCCATATTTCAGTGCTATGAAGAACTCTATAGATGACAATTAGTACGCGACATCTAACGTTGCGGAAAAGGCTGGTTGTATGAACTTTGCGTTCTTTTTATAGGTGATAAACGGGCCAAAGAATTGAGGTGATCGAGTTTTGTGCTACAAATTACGGTATAAATTGTGGTATTCGCGATTCACACCATTTGGAATTCGATGGGCCAATAGAATAGTATTGGTAAACACCTAGGAAATTAAACAGCGCGTGATCTTGAATAAACAGATATCCGGGAAAATTCAACGTGGGGTAACCGAAGATGCCTCTCAGCCCGATGTGATCGGCGATAACTGGAAGTCGGCAATATTCGTAATCGCCGTTCTTTTTATTGTGATAGTCGGATTGTACTGGGATACCTTTTTTTATTTGGTTGGGCTGTGGAATCAGATTACTACAGGTAAAGTAACCCACGGTTGGGTAGTTGTTTTGCTTTGTTTTATGATGCTATGGAAAGATAGGGCAAATTTAGTGGGGTTGGTACCCGTTGCAGATTACCGCGTGGTTCCGTTAGTTTTTGTTGCTAGCGGAATATGGTTAGCCAGTCATTTGATTGATGTACGTTCTGGTCAAGCGCCTGCGTTATTGCTAGTAATTCTGACATTGATCTGGGCCTCGGTTGGAAGCCTTATATTCAGGCGCTTATTATTCCCATTGTTATTTTTAAGTTTGTCGCTTCCCATTTGGACCGCATTGGGACCGCCGCTTCAACATTTGACCGCCACTATTTCGCATGCAGCGATTCAATTGACCGGAATACCGTCTTTACGTGAAGGAGTATTAATAGAATTACCGTCTGGAATTTTTGAGGTTTCGGAGAGTTGTAGTGGAGTTAATTACTTGCTGGCGGCGCTAACGCTCGCTGGCTATTACGCATATACCAATTATAGTAGTGTTCGTGCGCGGCTTGCTGTTATTGCGGTCGCCGCAGGAACCGCAATTTTTGGCAATCTTCTGCGTGTATTTATCATAATATATATCGGTCATCGAACGCAGATGCAAAGTTCGTTGGTTGATGATCATCTAACCATGGGTTGGATATTGTTCGGCGCATTGATGTTCGCATTGTTATGGTTTGATGAGCATCGAACCAATAGATTATCCCCGAAAAAATCCTTAGACGCGCCCATATTATTGAATAGCGATAGCGAATCAAATGTAAGCTACCCGTGCATTACGATATTACTTTTATTGTCGATTGCAGTTTCGGTTGGTCCGGCAATCGCTTACTTGGTTTCGAGTAATCAGTTCGATCTAATCGAAATCGATTTGCGATTGCCGGAAGGCGTGCATGGCTGGCGGGGTCCAACAGTCGTAAACAATCAATGGAACCCCCTGTACCGAGGTGTTTCTGGATCTATTAAAGGGGATTACCAAAAAAACGATGATTCTGTTTCGCTATATCTGGGATATTACGTTTCTCAAGGACAAGAACACGAATTGATTAACGATCTAAACAGTTTGGCTGGGGCGGCAATGTGGCATATTATTTCGGATCAAACTGGAGTGAAACGAGGCAGCATGCGAGAGCTCGTTTTAAGGTCGGAGCAGGGACACAAGAGTTTATTGTGGTACCGTTATGAAGTTAGTGGACTTATTACGACCAACCGATATTTGGCCAAATTGTTTCAGCTTTGGGGTTTAGTAATCGATCGGACCGATGCAAATGTCGTTGCTATTTTGGTCGATCTAGATGAGGACAAACCTGCCATTACCCGGGCTGTATTGCGAGATTTTGTTGAAAATATGGGGCCCGCCTTGAAATTCGAGCGATTAGTGCAGGGTCAAATGCGGTAGAAAGCGTGCCAAAAAAATTTAAAATCCAGACCATGTCTATAGGCCAAGGCTTTCACGGGGGGGGTATGTTGGCTGAATCTCTAGACCGTTGTTCATCAATTTAATCTGTTTTAGGCTTCAAAAATAAAGAACGCATAGTCGTGCGACGATGTCACGCCGTCGAGATAAAAACCTGAATTACCAAACCATCCATTCTCGCTGGCACCAAACATCAAACCGACCAAAAAGCCAGAATCGTTACAAGCATGTCGCAAGCGTTTTTAATGGCTACATTGATAGAATTTTTCGCCCTGATCATACCGGACTCCAATGCTGTAAAGCCGGCCTGCATAAAGAAAACAAGTGCAGCAGCGATGATCAACCAAATAGAGTCAAGGTTTGTGGGTTTGTAGTTGGTGTTTGCCGCTAGAGAAACCGACGGTAGCAATGCTAGCAGAATGAAAGTTAATGTGGGCATAAAGACGGATTTAATCGATTTTATAGGAAACGATGGGATGTATAGCTAAACATAGTTCATGTTCAGCAATACAACCTGTTTGTCACTAAAAAATAAGAGTCTGGAAGTTTGCGTCAATGAATGACCATACGCGTTCCCGTCTGAATTGCCGTTTTATTGGATTTCTGTGCTGTTTACACCAAGTTTGAACCACGCGTCTAAGATTTTGTGTGCATCGTCAATACCGGTTTTTTTTGTTGATGAGAAAAGTTGAGTAGAAGCCTTAAGTTCCGCAGATTCTAAAGCCCTCGTGACTTCGAGCAAGGTGTTTTTAGCCGCGCCTAATTTTAATTTGTCGGATTTTGTCAATGCAATGTGTAGAGGTCGTTTACAGTGTATACACCATTCAATCATTTGCCGATCAAAATCGGTTAACGGGTTTCGTATATCCATCAGTAAAAAGATTCCGCACAAAGATTGACGTTTGCGGAAATAATGCTCCATTGCCTGCTGCCACTGTTTTTTAATTCGAGTCGGTACTTTGGCATAGCCATAACCTGGTAAATCAACAAAGCGTCTATGCTGGTCGATCGTAAAGAAATTAAGTTGCTGGGTTCGACCGGGCGTTTTACTGGTTCTAGCCAAAGATTTTTGCGATGTGATCGCGTTGAGAGCACTTGATTTACCTGCATTCGAGCGTCCAGCGAATGCGACTTCCATTCCTTCGTCTACGGGGCCTAGCGCCATGCGGGGCACGCTGGTCAGAAATGTTGCGCGTCGGTAAATAGAATTCATAGTGTGTCTTGTCTGTTGATGGCATCTTGCATGTGATTGATTTGGAGTAGTGTGTATACCTTAATTGTTTGTTAATAACGAGTAATCTCCGCTTGTCAGTTGATCTATGTGAAGCACCAGATGGTTCGCCGCGGACGTTCGCTAGACGGTTTAATATAGAGTACAATTCTGATAAATTTTGGCAGGATATTAAGGATACCAGTAGATGACCAAATCTAGTTTATTTTTTCTAATTTGTATTGCCAGTTTGGGTTGTGTTAGTTCAGCTTTTGCTGCGGGTAATGTTGCTGCCGGAAAATCAAAAGCGGCGACATGTGCGGGTTGTCATGGTGAGGATGGGAACAGCATGGCCCCGATATTCCCCCGCTTGGCGGGCCAAAATGAATCATTTCTGGTGCGCGAGCTAACTGATTTTAAAGGACATTTGCGTTCAGATCCGTCAATGGAGGCTTTTGCATCAGCCTTATCTGAGCAGGATATTCAAGATTTAAGTGCATATTTTGCAAATCAGAAAGCAATTGTGGTCAAGGCCAGCGATGATGAATATGTTGATGAAGATGAAGAAATACCGGTAACTCGCGAGCTGATCGCACAAGGTGAAATATTATTTCTGGCGGGAAACGAAAAGACAGATGTTCCTGCTTGTACCGGTTGCCATGGTCCGAGTGGGTCGGGCAATCCATCAGCAGGGTTTCCCAAACTCAAAGGCCAGTTTATACCCTATTTGGTCAAATCGTTGAATGATTTTAGGGAAGATAACCGAACTAACGATGAAGGTGGGATGATGCGTACGATCACGAAGAAGATGAGCAAAGCAGAAATAAATTCCGTGTCAGCATATATTTCCAGATTACGTTAATCGATAGTATTCGATTAACGCAAAAATATTAAAATTCGATCTTCTCGTACATGAATACGCAGTCAACATTCCGTGGGATTGTTCTCGATTGAGTTTTTATAGCAAGGGTTGAAAACCGCTGGTTGTAAATCTCTTGTTTATAGATGGCTTTGGCCTGAACGGTGCTGGTTATTTTGTCGATACGGCAATATAGTCGACAGTCTTGGGCGAAATTTTATATTGGGTTAATAGAAATAAAGGAGATTGGTGGCATGAGGTATACGAGATGGATAGGTTTAATCATCATATCTGTTGTGTCTTTAGTCACTTCGGCGCAAGAAGTTGGAAATTCAGCGGTTGGAGACGCAGGTGGTTTTGCCCAAGTGATTCCTCCGCAACCGACCCAGGACAAAGAAAAAGTCGAAGTTATCGAGTTTTTTTGGTACGGCTGTCCGCATTGCTATAATTTTGAGCCCCATTTGACAGAGTGGGTGAAAGGTATTCCGGATAATGTGCAGTTTATCCGGCAACCCGCCATATTTAGTTCCAAGTGGGCAGCGGGTGCGCGGGCCTATTTCGTAGCTGATGTTTTGGGTGTAACCGACAAAGTTCATAGTGATTTATTCAAAGTGATCCAAGAACAAAAAAGGTCTTTGGACAGCGAAGAAGAAATGGCTGAGTTTTTTGTTGAACACGGCGTCGATAAGGACGCGTTCCACAATGCTTACAACTCCTTTATCGTCGCAACGAAAATGCGCCAGGCCGAAAATATGCCGATGCGTTATGGTGTGAGCGGTGTCCCGGCGATCATAGTCAACGGTAAATACCGAACCAATGGTACATTGGCCAAGACTTTTCCAAATATGTTACAGGTTATGAATCGTTTGATTTCCATAGAATCAGCGTCGAATCAAGAATCTGGCGGTAATTAAATTTGGCTTCGACTAAGTTATAGAATAATGCTTCTATTTCTATATTTAAGTGCGAGGTTTCGAACGAACTATACTTAAATCAGCGGTCGTTTCTGGTTTGATATATTAATTCGAACTGCCATTGTTGCTTGATAACTTAATGTCAGCGGGAGGTTCTTCGGACCGCTTGAGACTGCTTAGTTTTAATATCCAAACAGGTATAGATACCAGTCATCTGAGGCATTATGTAACGCGCAGTTGGCAGCATGTGTTGCCAACCCGGCGCAGACAACGAAATTTGGATAAAATCGCAGATTTTGTCAAAAATTTTGATATTGTCGGTTTGCAAGAGGTCGACGGCGGTGGGATGCGTAGCAATAATATTGTGCAGACAGAGTACCTGGCTAGAAATGCTGGGTTTAAGTACTGGTACAATCAAATCAATCGGCGCGTCGGACGATTGGCATTGCATAGCAACGGACTATTGAGTCGGATGAAGCCATCTGAAATTATGGACCTAAAGTTGCCTGGGATTCCTGGTCGTGGTGTATTGCTGGTTCGGTTTGGTGATAGTGCCCAATCGCTTCATATTTGTATTGCCCATCTGGCGTTGGGCCGGCGTGCAAGACTTAAGCAAATAGGATTTGTTAGCCGACTGGTTGGCGATCTGCCGAGCCTGATATTGATGGGGGATTTGAATTTTGAATCCAACTCCCCGGAGATGGATGCGTTGATCTCTCAAACCCGGCTTGCTTATCCAATATCTGAATTAAAAACGTTTCCTAGCTGGCGACCTCGGCGCAGGCTGGACCATATCTTGGCGACGCCAGAGTTAAGCATTCAGAATATTAGAGTTCCCCGTTTTGCTTGTTCGGACCATTTGCCGGTCGCAATGGAAATCGTATTGCCAGAGCATCTCACCGCACGTGACAAGGAGCGTTCATAGTGGGCGTCAGTAGCGAGTCGAAAGAAGATTGGAAGCAAAAATATCTAGAGCTCGCCGATGAGTTGGATTTGTCCAACGAAGCCTGGGGCAATAAACAGAAACTTTTGTGCCGCGTCATTATTCGTCTAACCCTCGCAACCAATGGGCTAGATAAATCGCTGGATCCGCATTTGATTACCATCCGAGATATACTGAAGAAAGGGTTGGTAGGCGAAAGGCTTTGGTCAGAATTGGACGATCTGTCGGAAACTTTGATACGTGCGGAGAAAGGCGGCCGTGAAACGGGCCAGAATAATGGTTTAGAGTATTTGTTTGGTTTTTTGGAATTTATCGCCCAGGAATCCGAAGATCGTTATAAGATAGAAAATCTTCGATCCCGGGTTAGCCTGGAAAATTTGCCGGAGAGCAAACAAGTTTATACCGAACTGTATGATGCATTGGCGGGGGAAGCAGAATTTATCGATGAGCCAACCAATGTCACGGCTCCCGGCTTTTTGGGGACAATATTTAAACGAACCCAGGTTAAATCGGACGCTGCTGCAGTTGATTCTGAGCTAATTTGGAAAAGTATGATTGATCTTTTGGACGGGATCAACGTACCTTTGGAATTTACCGAAGTGTTCGATAGCTTAAAACAGAAAATTAAGTCAGAACGAGATCCCCAAGCATTTCATGCATTGATTGTCGAAACGGTGTCGCTGTTGTTTAAAGCAAAATCTGTTGTCAAGGATGGGCAGCATAAAATAGAGGGTTTTCTAAATCAGCTAACCGATTCGCTCGGTGAATTGGGCAAACAAGTGGTAGCGGTTAATGAGACGCAGCGGGTATCGTCTAGTAATAGAGAGGTGCATAGTGATGCCATGAAAAATCAATTCCAGCTATTGCAGGAAAACAGCCAAACCGCTACGGATTTTGATCAACTTCAGGAAATGATTAGCAATCGATTGGCGCTCATTAAGGATCAGCTGCGCACGCAAAGCGCAGCAGAGTCCGAACAACAATCGGACATAGAACGTCGTATGCGAGAATTGAGTACGCAAACCCAAAGCATGGAACAAGAAGCTGTAGATTTGCGAGCGAAGTTGCAAGCAGCTCAAAGCGAGGCGCATAAGGACCCTTTGACCGGCTTACCCAATCGTTTGGCATACGATGAAAGATTGGCGCAGGAGTTCGCCCGTTGGAAGAGATTCCAGAATTCACTAGCGTTATTGGTCTGGGATATCGATTATTTTAAATCTGTCAACGACGAATTTGGCCATGCTGTTGGGGATAAGCTACTGAAAATAATTGCTGGGGAATTGTTGTCGGGAATTCGTGAGACCGACTTTGTCTGCCGATACGGCGGCGAGGAATTTGTAATGTTGTTACCCGGCGCAGAATCGGCATCCGCGAGTAAGGTTGCCGAAAAATTGCGTAAGAAAATAGAAGCCTGCCGGTTTAAATTTAAAGGGACAACAATTCCGATTACCATCTCTTGCGGCGCAAGCCAGTTTAATGAGGGAGATCAACCCGAGAAAGTCTTTGATCGTGCAGATAAAGCACTATACAGGGCGAAAGATGATGGACGCAATAGGTGTGCGCAAGGATGATTGTTTAACAATCGTTCTCTGTTTTGACCGAAACTCTTAAGTTTTGATCAAATTCGATTTCAATCGTGAATAGGATCGGTCGGCAGCAGATGCTGCAATCTTCAAAATAACTTTGGTCTCCGGCCGAGCAATCGGCGAGGCTTTCGATTCGTTCACCACAATAGGGGCATTCTAGCTGTATTTCTTCGAGCACTGTGATCTATTATGGAATTGGGGTGTTTTGTCGGTGACGTTAATATGAATAGCTAGGTTTTTGTCCTAGATCATAGGTTGTTTGAATTGATCAAAGTCATAATTAGTTTTACAGAGCTTAAAGCAACTATACTCGTAAATCACATATTTAAGTTACGGTTTTCACCAGAGATCCTGATGATAAATAAAGCTCTGTTATTGTTTTCAGTGATTACTCTTGGTTGTTTTCGAATCTATGCGTCGGATACGATTTTCGAACAAGAAATCACCGATGAAATAGTCAATTCGAGGCCAAGCGGCGAAATCATCTGGTTGAATGCCGGAGAACAGCAATTTTTAGGGTTATTTGACGAAGCCAAGACAAAAGCAGTTCAGGGTGCCGCGTTGATCTTACCGGGGGTAGGGGAGCATCCGCAATCCAAGCAATTGATCGTACCGTTGCGCGAGCAACTGGCGGAATTCGGTTGGACCAGCCTTACGATACAGTTGCCTGTACTTCGGGTTGTAGACAATCCACAAGACGCGTATGTTCTGATTGGAAAAGCGCGGGAACGTATTAAGACGGCGATAGAATTCTTAAAGAAGAAAGAATTAGAAAATCTTGTATTAATCGGCCACGGTTTTGGTGCAAGAACGGCGGTGGATTTCCAATTTGCCATAAAAGAAAACGATATACGTGCATTGGTAGTGATCGGATTGTCCGTTCCTGAATTTGACATTGATAAACCCACATTACTGGAGCAGCTGGGCCAGATCGAAATTCCTGTATTGGATATTTACGGCGCTGCCGAACATCCACGGATTAGTGCCAGTTTTGATCAGCGCAAGAAGGCCACCCGTAAAAATGCATCTTTTAGACAGGTTGAGATTGATGGTGCCGACCACCAATTTAATGGCAACAATGATCTGTTAGGGAAAACCATATACGGTTGGATTAGGAACGTCGCACCTGGTGTGGAAATTACAAAATAACCTTTCGGCAAAGCGATTATCAAAGATTTACCTAGTCATTGGAGATCGGAGAAAGTATTGCTTCGTGCGCTTATGATTCAAAAACGTATAACCTACTAATATCCGTTTAAAAATTATTACTTCGTCTTTCTATAGACGTTTCCTGGAAACCCATAAAATTTATCGCGGTGTAGGAATTGGCGGTCTCGAAATTCTGCCAGTGCGGTAGATCCAAAGCCATAATCTAGCTCTTAATGTTTTAGAATAATAATTAATTGAACCTTGTTCAGTAATGATTCAGTCGTCTAGCCGTAAATTACTTCCCAACACGCTACGATTTCGAATATTGCGTGAGCTCAGTAACCACTCTAAAAGGAGAGTGCAAATGAAAAAGCGAATATTACAGTTGGGTTTTAGCATTACAATCGCATTACTCGCTTCGACAGCGATGGCGGATAAAGTAGTGATATACAACGGATACCACGGTGATGGCTATGGCCGCGATCGGGGTGACTATAGAAGAAATAATGGCTACCGCTATAACGACGATTACCGTCGTCGGGGGGGCTATAGTAATCACGGTCACCATCATAAACACGGTCATAAACATCGTCGAGGCTACCGCAAATATGCTAGGCACCAAGGTTATCGACCGTACAATAGACGGCCGGTTTACCGTGAAAAGAGGGTCTATCGTCAATATGTACCGGCTCGACGATACGCCCCAGTTCCCCGATATGGTTATCATTCAGCGACTCCGGTAATTGCCGGAAGCCTTATCGGTGGAATAATCGGCGCAGAATTGAGTCAGGGTGGTCCACTCACCTTTGGCGGGGCATTGTTGGGAGCGTCCATAGGGCGTGATATAGCGCATCGTCATCATCATTAATACAATCCCCGTTTGCCAGGGATGGCTTTTCCTTCCTCTGTTATTCGACCCAAGTGCCAGTTATTCGATTTCTAAACCAAGACCACATGACTCTTTTTTTGTAATCTAACGGTTTCAACGGCGAATTGGGATCATTTGGGATTCGTACCATTTGGTAGGATTTGTTAACAATATTCCAAGCCCGATATTTATTCGAATCTCAATGTCCACATGTTTAACGGTTTCCACACAAGCCTGTATTTATCGTACGGGTAGCGGCAGTTTTCAATCAATCTTCTCATTTGCACTAATTTGAAGTTGGCCTTGTTGCTTTACTTCGGGTTATTATTTGAATGCATAATATTTTGTTCATGATTAGTCTCGAGCAAATGGTTGTTCGATTCTTTGGATTTTCACGTTTGGAATTGTCTATACCAACCTATGATTAAGAAGGGTACGCGACGGGTGAGGTAGTGGAAATCAAGCATGGGATGCTGAATTATTGCAAAATTGGGGACGATTATGCGAACGCATTGGACTTAGTTCTGGGTTTACGCCGAAAATTGCGGTTGTGACTTGCGGTCAACTGATCAAGCGATCCAGTCTAGGTGATTGGTCCGGACCAACTTGCAATGTTGGACGATGTTGTGGTGATGGAAGGTGCGAATAGTGTCTTATACGATGTATCGGTTTACGAGTTTATTGCATAGATTGGGGCTTGCCGCTGTTTTATTATTTATAGCGCAATCCGTATTTGCTTTGTCGGTGGTTGCAAAGATTGAACCGCCCTATTTTAGCCGTAAAATGCCTGGCGAGGGGCTGTCGGCTTCGATCGTAACTGCAGCCTTAGAACGCGCAGGATATTCGGCAACATTTTCGTTTGAAACTTGGCCCCGGGCCTATGAGGGCGCGCAACTGGGGGTTTACGATGTAGTCGGCTCTATTTGGTATACGGACGAGAGAGCCCAACAATTTCATTTTAGTGAACCTTACCTATTCCATGAAATCAAATTTATCAAGCGTCGGGCGGACAAAGACATTGTATTCACGAATCTCAATGATTTGGATGGTCTTTTGGTTGGTATCCTGAAGGATTATGCCTATAGCGACGAATTCTTGAATTCGAAGAAATTCATTCGTATAGCCGATAATCATTTGTTGCAAAATCTGCTTAAACTTTCCCAGGGACAGATCGATCTGACATTGGCTGAAGCGCGGAAAATTCGCTATGAAATAAACGAATATATGAAAGGTAGCGCCGAGGATTTTGAAATTTTATCTATACCTTTGATTCGGCGCGGGACACACATCGCGGTGAGTCGATCGCATCCGAACCATCAACAGATCATCAAAAAATTTAACCAAGCGATAAAAAATATGAAGGCTGAAGGTAGTTACGACAAAATTCTTAACCAGTTTGGCCGCTGATTGTTGGTGGCGTAGAGATATTGGGACGATTCGGAGAACTGCTGCGATTATTCTTTTGCTCAAGTTTTCGGTTCTAGAACGTTAAGTTCGTATTGCCCAAGTTCCTTTCCGCTTGAATCTTTGATTGAAACCTTCCATTCACCGAGTAGATCTGATGTCAGTTGTTTGCTGGAAAATACCCGCCAGCGGTTCTTACCTATTTGAAATTTTTTTGTCGAATGGACCTTGCCGTTATGGCTCCACTCATGCGATAGAGATTGGCCGGTCATGTCATTAAATTCGGAGAAAAAATATAGGACGACTGAATCGCCGGGTCTAAGAATCGCCGGGGATATAATTTCGCTTGTCGGTTCCTGGTCCTTGATTCCCCAAGAAAACTGGGCTCGTGAAACATTTTTATGGGCAACAGAAGCTGATGCGACTATGTTCGTGGATTGTTGAAATGCTGCGGTATCGGCAACATCCAATTCTAAACTGTCTTGCTTGGAAAATTCCTTGTTGTCGGTTCGCGGTTGTACTTGGGCAGTTTCAACTAATTCTCCACGGGTTAATTCTGATCCAGTTGAGTTGTGTGATGGATCGGAATCTGAGTTTTGCAATGAACGTTCGTTATCAACATTGCGAGAATCAATCAATGATGCCTGTTTTTCGGTAGATACTGTTTCGGAATCAATACCCGTACCTTGTTTAGTAACTTCTGACATAGGTGTCGGAGTTGATAGCCAATAACCCAATGTAGCACAAGAGATTATGCCGATGACTAACGCAATTACAATTCGTTTGTAATTCCATTCATATTCGAGTGGTGCCGTTGATCGTTGTTGCTTTGGTTTTGGGGTACCGTAATTGAGTTTGATGACAATTTTCTTTTCTGACATCGGAACGGTCCTTGGGTTGTCTGACAAGTAAAGATTTTATAGACGGGCTCTATTGTAGCGCATGTACTGGCAGTTTCTGAATTAGGTTTGGGTGTGTAGTCACGATTATGTTCGTTGGTTACAACAACGGTCCTAATAGGCGGGTTATATTTTCGGCGAAAGGTTTGCGTCCGGGATAGTTTTGCCAGGTTAATTTATCCAATATTTCGGTGTCTGATAAATATTCATTTTGTAATTCCGTAACTCTTGCGGCAAAAACCGAATCATATATGAACAGGCTAATTTCAAAGTTTAGCCAGAAGCTGCGCATATCCAGGTTCACTGAGCCAACCGCGCAAAAATCTTGATCGACCGTTATGGATTTCGTATGCAGCAGTCCGCCGCGGAATTGGGCAATTTGAACGCCCGCGTCGAGCATTTCTGAAAACAAAGAACGGCTGGCGTGGCGGACAAGAAATGAATCGACTTGAGCCGGTACAATTATCGTGACTTTGACGCCGCGTTGCGATGCCGAAATTAACGCCATTTTTATGGATTCGTCCGGGACGAAATAAGGCGTGGTGATGACTAATTTTTCGCGAGCTGCGTACAACATGGTCAATAGCAGTCTATGGATCGCCTGGGCTCTGAACGCGGGTCCGGAGGGTACAACTTGTACCGGTACTTGACCGGTTTTGTTATGGGTACCGAAATTAGGTTCTCGGTATTGAATTTTCGTTCCATGGCCAGTTTCTATATGCCAGTCCTCGATAAAAACGCTGCCGATCGCTTCTACAGCCGGTCCCTGAAATCTCACCATGACATCTATCCAATGTCCCATCCCCTGTTTTTGCTTAAAATAGCGCGGGTCGACAAGGTTTTGGCTGCCGGTGTAGGCGATATCCCAATCGATGACGGCGATTTTACGATGGTTGCGGATATCTACTCGGCGGTAACGTGCGCGCAACAGATTAGCGGGTAGCGCCACGGTAACGTCAACCCCGGCGGCCTTGAGCTTTTTGACCGTTTTGCTGCGAGAAAATGGCTTGCTACCAACCCCATCGATCAAAATCCGGCAATTCACGTTTCTTTCTCTGGCCCGCAGTAATGAGTTGACGACATCGTCGGCCAAACCACCCTCCTGCCAGATATAGAATTGCAAGTAACACATTCGTTTCGCCGCATTTATATCCGCGATCAGCGCGCTAAAAATGCTTTGGTAATTGGTTAGCAGCTTGAGTTGATTGTCCGGTAACGTAGGAAAGCCGACGACTGTTTGAGCGTGTTTGTTTAGTGGTTCAAGCACATCGGGTTTTGATGCCCAGCCATTGAACGCATTGTGTACGAGTTTTTTCTGCCATTCGTTATACAGGCCATGAACCATCGAGGCACGCTTGATGCGTTTCTCACCCAATCGATTTTCACCGATAAAAAGGTAAATTAACGCGCCAATGCCCGGAAGAAGCACAACGACCATCAACCAGGCTAGCGTGATCCCTGCCGGTCGTTTTCGACTGATAATGCGTATAGAAAGAAGTATTCTGATACATAGCTCTGAAATGAAGATAAGGTCTGGTATCCAAAACCATGGATTACCTTCAAATACTTCTATTATCTTTTGCAGTTCTGTCGGAATATGATTCAATATTTCCTTCATGATTGTGTACCTGGGCTCCGATCTCCAGTGTATTTGTCCGGTTAATAGTTCTGCGTCGTAAATCCTGTATACATAATACCAATGTTTCGCTTGTTTTCAGTTTAGAATATTGACGTTTGTAGTCGTAAAAGTAAGAGTCAAAGTAGTTATAAGGAGTTGACAGGTGGGTTGGGAATTTTGGATTGACCGGGGCGGCACCTTTACCGATATCGTTGCGCGGTATCCCGATGGTACGGTTCAGACACGCAAACTATTGTCGGAGAATCCTACCCAATATCCGGACGCTGCGGTCGAGGGGGTTCGCCGTTGCATAGAGCTCAGTTCGGGACAAATTCCGACATCCTCGATCGATGCGGTAAAGATGGGAACTACCGTTGGCACCAATGCGTTGTTGGAGCGCAAGGGCGAAGATGTCGCATTAATGATTAGCCGTGGTTTTGGAGATTGTTTGCGCATCGGCTATCAGAATCGACCCGACATATTCGCGTTGGAAATTAACAAGCCTGAAATGTTGTACAAGCGGGTAATTGAAGTTGCCGAGCGATGCAACGTTCAGGGTGAAATTGTTGTACCTTTGGATATGCAGGCTGCACGCGAAGATTTGCATAAAGCGTATCATGATGGATTCTCTGCTGTGGCTATCGTATTGATGCACGCTTGGCGGTTTCCAGATCACGAGTTGCAATTGGCCAATCTGGCTCAGGAAATCGGATTTACTCAGATTTCAGTTTCTCATCAGGTTTCTCCGTTGATGAAAATCGTCAGTCGCGGTGATACCACTGTGGTTGATGCTTATCTCTCGCCGTTGTTACAACGTTACGTCCAGCAGGTTACTGCGGGGTTTGATTTCTGCGATAAAACAACGCCGGTACGGTTGATGTTTATGCAATCAAATGGAGGACTCGTTGATGCTTCATCATTTCACGGAAAAGACAGTATTTTATCCGGACCGGCAGGTGGAATGGTTGGGGCTGCGATGACAGCTCAATATGCGGGCTTCGATAAAATTGTTACATTCGACATGGGCGGTACCTCAACCGATGTCGCACATTATGCAGGTGAATTTGAACGTAGCTTCGAAACCGAGGTTGCCGGTGTGCGAATGCGCGCACCGATGATGCATATCCATACCGTGGCTGCTGGCGGTGGATCAGTCTTAAAATTCGATGGAATGCGCTACCGTGTTGGACCGGAATCGTCCGGCGCGGATCCAGGGCCAGCAAGTTACCGACGCGGCGGGCCGCTTTGTATCACCGACGCTAATCTTTTGTTGGGTAAGATTCCAGTGGATTATTTCCCCAAGGTTTTCGGTGAGGACGGTAATTTATCGTTAGATAAAGAACGAGTTCGTCGATTATTCCATCGTTTGACAGAGCAAATCAACAGCAAGACCTGCTCTACGCGAACACCGCAGCAGGTTGCCGATGGTTTTCTTTCAGTGGCAGTAGAAAATATGGCCGCTGCGATTAAAAAAATCTCTATTCAGCGTGGTTATAACGTATCCGAGTATACATTGTGCTGCTTTGGAGCGGCGGGAGGTCAGCACGCATGCCTAGTTGCCGATGCGTTGGGTGTGACTCGAATATTTATTCATCCGTTTGCCGGTGTTCTGTCTGCCTACGGTATGGGTTTGGCCGATTTCAGAATTATTCGTGAGCAAGCAGTGGAAGTGATTTTGTGCAAGGCGATCGCGGTAAAATTGGAGCAGATATTGATTCGTCTGGAGCAAGCGGCCCGCGAAGAATTGTTGGAGCAGGACGTGCCTGCAAATTTGGTTGATGTATTGAAAAAGGTCCACCTTCGTTACGACGGAACGGACACAGCCCTAGTCGTTCCTTTTGGATCTATCGGTTCAATGCAGCAAGCTTTTGAATCTACCTACTCTAAACGCTTTGGTTTTAACTACAAGAATAGGGCATGCGTGGTTGAGTCCGTGTCGGTGGAAGCGCTGGGGAAAACCGGAATGGTTGAAGAGTCACCAGCGAATATCAATGAGCATTCGTCAGCCGATCCGGTGGAACAACTACAAATGTATTCGGCGGGTCAATTTCGGCAAACACCGCTTTATTTACGTGAAGCAATTTGTCCGGGCGCGACGATTGTGGGTCCTGCCGTTATTATCGAAACTACGTCGACGACCGTGATTGAACCCGGATGGAGTGGGGTGGTTAACCGGTTCAATCATTTGATATTAACTCGCCGGGAAGAGGTTTGCAGAACAACTGCCATTGGAACCGACGTGGATCCTGTGATGCTTGAAATCTTCAATAAGCTATTCATGTCCGTCGCAGAACAGATGGGTTATACGTTGCAGAATACGGCGTTCTCGGTAAATATCAAAGAGCGTTTGGATTTTTCCTGTGCGTTATTTGACCGAACAGGCCGGTTGATCGCCAATGCGCCGCATATTCCGGTACACCTTGGATCTATGGGCGAAAGTGTGCAAGTCCTGATCGATAGTTTTTTAGCGGAGATGAATCCGGGCGATATCTATATGGTGAATTCTCCGTACCACGGGGGAACCCATCTTCCCGATATTACGATTGTTACGCCAGTCTATGATCAGGGGCAATCAGGCATTTTGTTCTTTGTTGCGTCCAGAGGGCATCATGCCGATGTCGGTGGCTTAACCCCGGGATCCATGCCCCCCAGCAGCCACACGATAGAAGAAGAAGGCGTGCGAACTCGCGGACTAAAATTAGTAAGCCGGGGTCGATTTAATGAAGTTGAAGTTCTTGAGTGGTTATCGTCTGGCAAGTATCCGGCCCGCAATCCGCAGCAAAATCTTGCGGACCTCAAAGCGCAGATCGCGGCCAACGAGAAAGGTGTGAGGGAATTGCGGAAAATAGTTAAGCACTACTCGTTGAATGTTGTCGAGGCGTACATGCAGCATGTACGGAATAATGCTGAAGAAGCGGTGCGCCAGGTTATAGATTCGCTGTCGGAAGGAACATATTCATCGATGATGGATGATGGTAGCAGGATTTCTGTTCGAATCGGAATTAACCGGGAAGACCGAACTGCGAAAATTGATTTTTCAGGAACAACTTCGCAGTTGAACAACAATTTTAATGCGCCGGCTGCGGTAGTTAAAGCGGCTGTGTTGTACGTATTTAGGAGTTTGGTGGATGATGACATTCCGCTAAATCAAGGATGCTTAAATCCATTGGAGATCATTATTCCCGAATCATCGATGTTGAATCCGAAACCACCCGCGGCGGTTGTAGCTGGAAATGTGGAAACTTCTCAGATTATCGTCGATACATTGTACGGAGCGTTGGGGAAATTGGCCGCTTCGCAGGGCACGATGAATAACTTTACCTTTGGGAACGATCGATACCAGTATTACGAAACGATTTGCGGTGGGTCCGGTGCGGGGGAGGGTTTTGATGGTGCGGATGCGGTACAAACTCATATGACTAATTCTCGGATTACCGATCCGGAAGTCTTGGAGTCTCGGTTCCCAGTGCGTTTAGAAGAATTTTCGATCCGTCCTAATAGCGGGGGGCATGGGTTAAACCAGGGGGGGAATGGTGTTGTACGCAGAATATTGTTCAACGAGCCCATGACCGCTGCAATACTTGCCGGGCGTCGCAGTAAGGTGCCGTTTGGCTTGAACGGGGGGGCACCAGGAATGGCGGGGCGTAATAGTGTGAAACGACAATCGGGTGAGGTAATCGAATTGCCGGGGGCGGCACAAGTTGAAATGTGTGTAGGCGACCAATTTATCATCGAAACCCCGGGCGGGGGAGGCTTTGGCGATAAGGAGGATCAATAACTTATTTTGATAAATTGAGTATGCATGACGATTGATCCGTTACGGTATTTATCCAAATGCTTAATAGGATTAGCGTCAGAAAGATAGTAAATATTTCACATCCAACCCGGTAATAATATATTTTCTGCCAGGAAGTACATCTTTATGCTCGATACCGCGGGTTAGTTGATGCATGAATAGGGGTTTCTAGCGGATAATCCGTAACTTCATCGTCGATATAGTACCAATGGTGGGGCATGTTGCTGTGCGATTTTGAGGCAGTGGGTGTTGCTGGATAAATTGGAAATTCCGGCCTATTTGTGTGCATATCGAAGGATGTTGTTGGATTCTTAACGGAAGAATAGGGTTTAATAAAGAGTTCGATCCAACGATTGAACAAATTCTAATTAAAAAGATAGGGGAATCAATATGCAATTTTTCGAAATGCTGGTTTTTATGATCTCGTCCGCAGCTTCTGCAATAGCCGGAAACAAACCCGACGAATTTAAGGCTTGGACCGCCCAAATTTTTATGGTGTTGCAGATCATGCCACCCGGTAGCCTAACTCAGGCACAGATCGCGGAAATTTGCAGTCAATTGACGATATTGCGCTCAAACGCAGAAACGTGGCTGACTTTGCCCGGACTGAGTCCAGCGGACAAATTGAAAATCAACGAAGGTATTGCCGCGATCGACGCGTCCAAGGAAGTATTGGGTTGTTAATTAACCATTGATTTTGAAAATTAACAGCAAAACTTCAGTGCTGGATGTGGGTCCAGTACTGAAGTTTTTTATAAAATCGAATTTTATATCCGCACAAACCCTGCCGCATTCTAGTTTAACCAAGCTGACAAATTTCGTTAACCAATATTGTTTCTCTTAAGTTGTCCTCAACAATTTAAAAATGGGTTAGGTATCTACAGCTTCTAAGTTTGGGGTGTGCAGCCTCCGGCAAACGATGTGGGTATATCCGAGTGATATTGACCCAATAGCCAGGAGCTGTATTTATGCTTCCGACTGGGATTGATGTTGGTTGATTGGATAGCGTCAATTTCGTGGTAGGAACTCGGTAGAACCGTATCTGGGTGTGGAGGAAGCCCCTCCCGGTCTTTAATGATAAAGCTGCCAGTCTTGCCGGATCGGGCCGCACATCGCTTGGGTAAGATCGCAGTTGCGTCCAAAAATGATTCAGGCAGGCGTAGTGTGCTTGATGTAATGTCGGCATCAGGTGATCGGATGACAACGGTTCCATCAATGCCCTGTTCCGACGAAGCGCTGACGATGCTATCGGGAGAAAATGAGTTAAAGAAGAAATCTGCAACGATGAAAATATTGCCCCCTGCACCCTGCTGGGCATTCGCGGTGATGCTGCTACCGTCTAATACTACGAAGTTGGGGTCTATTGTAATATTCCCGCCATTGCCGGTACCGTTGGCGACCGATGTTGAGATACTGCTATCGATCAGATGTATAAGATTACCGACTTGTAAATCTATAGATCCAGCATTGGCCTGCTGAGTTGTCACGTTAACGCTACTTCCACCGCGGAGTCTGAATAAGCGCGCAGCTTGTATCGCAATGTTGCCCGATAACCCCGCGTTTGGATTTCGAGATAGATTGAGATTTGAGCTGGTGCTCGCCGCCGTGATGTTCGAGCCGCCGGAAAGTTGCGTTTGTGTCGTATTGATATTGATAGAGCCACCCGTTCCCTGTCCGTGAGTGGCCACGGTTATTTGGCTCCCGCCGCTTGCTGACAAGTTGTTCGCGATGATATTGATGTTACCGGCAGTACCATTTCCAACCAATAGCTTATTGTTCGAAATGGTACTGCCTGAAGCGCTCTCGATTGTGCCATTATTCTCGAGTGAGAAATTTCCCGTTGAAATTTGAATATTGCCCGCGCTACCGTTGGTTTGTGTCGAGGTTGAAATGAGGCCGCTATTACCAACATCCAGCGTTTGGCTATTGATATTTATGGAGCCCGCATTGCCCAGTCCAGTTGACGGACTGCCAGCCGCACGAGTACTTGCCGCTGAAATTGCCGAACCGTTATCTGCGACAACCAAGGATTGGGCTGAAATATTGATGTTTCCCCCGGTTCCAGTTGCATTGGAGGTGTTGGATAAGATTTGACCGCCCTGATCAACAACTAGGTTGTTGTCGGTTTTGATTGAAATACTGCCCGCATCACCGTCGCTCGTTGTATTGCTGGTGATGGCGCCCGGGCCAAATATGTGGACGTTGGCTGCGGTAATGTCGATTTGGCCTCCATTTCCGCTACCCGGGAGAAATCCTGCGCTACTGGTTGATATTTTTCCGCTCAGGTTAAGATTTGTTGTATTCAAGTTTATGTTGCCCGCGTTGCCACTACCGAAAGTTGCACTACTTACAGAGCTTGCGATTTGATTGTTGGCGCCGGTGATGGAAATTGAATCACTCGCATTGACGCTAATGGCCCCGCCCTGCGAACCAAATAGTGCCGGTGCACCGATTTGCCCTCCATTTTTAATCGTCACGGTTGTCGCGTCTATATTGAGCTGTCCAGGATCTGGATTGGTGAACAGTAGTGGGAACGACACTCTGCTGCTAATCGCGCCGTCGTCAATCGTTAAATCATCGGTAGTTAACTGAATCGTACCTGCCGATCCCCCACTGAAAGCGCTATTGGTTGATATATCACTTCTGCTCAATGGATTGCTTGAGTGCCGTCCACCTACGTAGATAAAATCGGTGGCGTCGATCAAGATATTGCCGGCATTGGTAAAGCCAAAGGTTGCGCTATCGCTTTTGATACTCGCCCCGTCGCGAATCTCAACCTGCCCCGAACTAATAGTAATATTGCCGGAAGATCCAGATGAATCGATTGTTGCACCGCTAGCGACAAATACGCCACTCCTTATCAATACGTCCCGGGTCGGATTGAAGCCTTGAGGAAGCACTAAAGCTTGGCCGCTTTGTCCATTCTGCGGCAGATTACCCAAGGTAACAGGGACGACGTCACCGGGACGGTTTAGGCTCAATTCGATTCGGCCCGACGGGGCGTCTAGAATACCGGCTTTAAAATTAATATTGGTTTGCAGGTTGGTTGCAGCAACGGCTGTAATCGATTTTTTATTAGGCACTCTCAAATCTGCACCATCAAAAATAATTGAAGATGTACCGGCATTGCTAGGTAGGAATCCAAATGCAGACGGGGCGGCTGCGGTTAATGTCGAAGTTTGTGCCGGGTCAGAATAAAATCGACCGCCATCTTTTAAGTCTAGGTAGTCAGCGGTCGAAATATGGAACGATCCACCAACGTCCAAGCTTGCGCCCGAGCTAAATACAATCCCTGCTGGGTTCAACAAAAATAGGTTCGCGGCGCCGAAACCCGTTGTTTTGATGGTGCCATCGATTGCCGATTGAACTCCACCGGTGACGCGGGCGAGAATATTTGAAGTATGTGGATTGCTTTCGGAATTTTGGAAATTAGCCACATCTCCATTGTCAACACTAAAGCGACCCAGGCTATGGAATAGATTAGAATTTACCCGCGTACCCCCATTAATGTCGTAGATGTTTCCGTTCGGCGAAACGATGGTTCCTAGGCCACTGGATGTAATATCGGTGGCGACCTGAGCCAAGCAGAAATTTGAAATACCTATTAAGCTAAGAAAAAAAATGTTCAAGAGGCCGCGAGCCAACTTGGAATAGATAATCAATCGGGCCGGGAACATCATATTAACTCCTTTCTATACGGTTTATTATTGTTGTATATCCGCTATGTTTGGAATTGAATTCCATGACAGATTCCATTTTGCCATCAGTTTGTCGGTTATAGTAACCTAAGATTGACTAGGAAGTGAATGCCGGAATCTTGGATGTCATGCTCACCAGCTATATTGACCTTGCGCAATGGAATGCCCCAATAAAGTTCGCTATGCAATTGCGGACTTGGGTCCCAGCGTAAACCTAGGCCTGGGCTGGCTATCGTTGTGGGTTCGAAGGTTGCTATATCGGTATTGTGGCTCCAGCCAAAATCGAAAAAGGTTGCGATTTGGACGAAACCATCTTGCTGTCCAACGCTTATATAGGGTAGCGGGAGTCGGAATACCGGTACTCGAAATTCTACCGAGGCAACTACACCGTTATCGCGGACCAATAAGTTCTGCCGGTACCCTCGAACAGTCGTTGCACCGCCTACCGCGAATTTTTCCATCGGTAGCAAAGAGTCTGCGGCTAACTGGACTTCAGTACGAAATAAAAATTGGGATCCCTTTTCATCTAGGCGCCGTACCCATTGAAATTGACCCCGCCATGCAAAAAATTGTCCATCCGGACGATTACCGGCGTTCTTGGTCGCATTCCACAAATCCAAGCCAATGCTAAAAACTGACCGAATTGCAATTACATTAATTGCCGATCGGTCGATCCATTGCTGAGCGAGTCGCAATACACTTACATCAGCGACGCCATTCTGGGGGCCCGCAACAAAGGAAAAGGGGCGGCCGAACAAAAAGGTTTTAGAGCGGCGTTTTTCGAAGATTATTTCCGCTAGAAATTCACTCTGAGGGGTTCGGTAAAAAGGGTGACTTAGACTAAAGCCGATGGTTTCCGTGGCACTACGAATATTTAGCTGGCTAAATGTGGCTTGGCTGATTTGTGTGTCACTACGATCAAAGTAGGCGGCAACGCGCGAGTCGTAGGCGGTAAATGGAATCGAATAATAGATATTTCCATCATTGAACCCATCGGTAAGCCTGAATCGTCCGGATAAAGCATCGCCATATCCGGTCAAATTGTAAATACCACCATATAATTCGGCTTGGAATCCCCCGATACTGGGTGCCCGCCAATTGTTGAAAGAGATGCCGAATTCATAAGGTTTACTCTCTTGTATATCAACCTTCAATTTACTTTGACCCCGGTTTAACCCGGGTACGAGTTGTGCATTTACGCGATTGACAAGCCGGTCTTGTTGCAGCATTTGAATTCGCTTTTGCAATGAATCAATATTGAGTACGTCCTCATTGCCGAGCTTCAGTCGATTTTCGATATAACTTTGTTGCAGCCAATCGTTTCCTGATATTTGGATGTCATCCAGTTGACCTTCAATTATTTTTATCGTGACTACACCGTCATTGACGACCTGATCGGGTACGATAGCACCGGAATTAATGTAGCCGTTATCTATGTAGAATTGAGTGACCGCCATCCTCAAATCCTGCAATTCTTGCGAACTGATGGTTCGGTCTTGATACGGCGCGGCCAATGTTTGCAAGCGCTCATCGTCGAAAACGCTATTGCCGTCAAATTTAATCTGCCGGATGTAGACCTGTTGCTGGTTTGCCAGCGTATTTTTCTTTGGAATCGGAGGGAGTGGTTTTGCGGGCGTATCCGCGGTTGATTCTGCATGGCCGCCGACGGAATCTTGTTGCTGGGCTAGTCCAAACGTTGGATACAGCGCAATAAGAACAACAAGTATCTGAAAAAACCAATTCGGCACTAGAGGTATTTCCCTGGCCTTTACCCAATTTATAGATAGACGGTGCATTTCGGCAGTCTGTCGCCGGTTAGTTTAACGATCGAATGGAAACGCTTGAGTGGTTTTAAATCGGTTCTAATTTAATGCCGACTTGTCTCAACATTGATGCTTTCAAATGTCTAACTTCAGATTGTTTGTCAGGATCTGATATTGCGGAAGAGGCAGTCGCCAACGCATCATACCATAGGCCGCCTTGGGCAAAAGTACGTATAATCTCAACAATATCGTCTGAGTTTTTTATTGTTTTAATCTTTTCATTTATCTCAATCCGTTGGATAAAAGCTTTGGCGATCAAATCCCCGGACGATGGTCCATCTGGGTTTTCGTTGATACTGACCGACCATTCGTAAATCTTGTTTTTGGCGAGCGAGATGTTGTGGTCACTAAATTTCAATACATGTATTCCGCGTTCTACCGGCGAATTCAACTCTAACTCCAATAACGGATTGACTTCATCATTAATCGACAGCGTTAGCACGGTAGGTTGCTGGGTGCGTTCTGATATGTGCCAATAAACAATGGGTTGGGAACGGCTCGTAAAGGCGACATGATCAGGAACCAGCAAAGTTACGGTAGGAAACGTCAAATCGTTGCTGCGTGTACCACCGGTCGCGACTCGAACGTTGGGCGTAGGGCGAGCCGGTGCTGGGGGAACATAAGGTTCTGTATTAGCATCGTCCACTTGCGCTTTTTGTTCCGTGGAGGCAGAGATCGTTTGGCTAGTGTTTTCATCTGCCCAGAGTGGTGATAGCAATACAAGACTAAGCAGTGCGATTATTAAAATCATTCTGCTGGTCGAAATCTTCACTTTATACTCGTTCTATTGTCAGGTTGGTCGCGATTTTTGTGCAAAACATGATAAATCTTGATGGGCTTGTATTTGCCTCTTAGTTGCTGCTTTCCCAAACATTTGATTCGAAAGTCTGAACCGAGATGTTGACGTGTGGATTCACAAATTAGTATTCTGGATAAGTGTTCGGAATTTTCGTTAAATTTGTCTTTTTGATAGCTCTCCAAGCGTCCGGCCGTGTTTACGGTATTACCTATTGTGGTATACGCCATCCTTTTGGAACTCCCTATACTACCGGCGATTACCGCTCCTGTACAAATTCCTATTCGAATTTGTTCAGTGGGGAGCTGCAAAGCCGCCCAGTGTTGATTTAGTGAGCTTAACTTTTTCGCCATGGATAGCGCACAATTTACCGCATTTATTGCGTTTCTTTTCACACTTTCCGGGTCTAAGCAGGGGACCGGGACACCAAAATTCGCTTTCAATCCGTCGCCGGCATAATCGTCTACTATTCCGCCGTGTTCTTCGACGATTCGAGTCATAGCGCTCATATAACTGTTGATCCAGTCCATGATTTTTGCCGGGTCAATTTGTTCCATTGAAGAGGTATAACCTTTAAGATCGGTGATCATTACCGTAACGAATAATTTTTCGGGTCGGGGTCTTCCGCCTTCGAGGAATTGGTCGCGTTTTTCCCAAAGCACGTTGGCGACTTCTGATGAAACGTAAGTTCCAAACAGTTGCATAATCAACCGGCGTTCCGAATGATTTTTGACCAGCACCCAAATGATAGCTGCTCCAAAAGATGTGAAACATGCCAAAACCGGAGAAACTACGGGCAACCAATAGCCTATTTTGAATATTGCCGCCAATGTCACAGCGGGGATTATTAGGCTGGCTACGGCGGCCATAAAAAGCATCGTGATCGACCTTATTTGTGAGCCCAAAATTGCACCTAGAAGTGCGCCTATGGCGATACAGAATGTTTCAAATCCTTCGCTCAATATTGTTAGAGGTTTACTGATGCCCCACGCATGTCTAACCAGCTGATCTGCGACGTGAGCCTGTAATTCCACGCCGTAAATCGTCCCGGTATATTGACTGCTGTAGGGGATCTCATAACGATCTTGTATGCTGGCTGAGGTTGAGCCGATTAGAACCAATTTTCCATCGATTTTTTCTGCCATGATTTTACTATCGATAATGTCAGCCAATGTATATTGGGGAAATGGGTTGGTACCGAAGCCGAAGTCCATCAATAACTGGTAGCCTCCGTCGTCGGCTTTGCGGTACCCACCATCATTCGAGGCGAACTTGGGTAAAGTGGTATCGGCCAAACGAATCCAGTCCGCGTTCTCGGGAGCTGGACTTAGTGTGATATTCTCGGTTCGTAGAAACTCTAGAGTCACCTGCAACGGAAGTGAAAAGTAGTGAGTGTTGGATTCGCTATCCCATAGGATTAATATGCTGCGGCGGATGATATTATCAATATCCTGTTTCAAATCGGCAAAACCGATTTGATCTGTAGACTGGACAAACGCGGGCGCGGCGATTGCGTCATCCAATATTTTTTCGATCAATACGATATTTCGATTTCTCGAAATGACCGAAGCCAATTTCTCGCGGCCATCCAGTTGTAGGTCGCGGAAAATGTCGATCCCGATCGAACGTGGATGCATGGCTTCGAGGTTGGTCAATGCAATTGCGAGGATAGCGTCGGAGATTGGATATTGAAAGCGCTGCAAGTCTGACTCGTTAACCGTAATCAAGACTACGGGTGATTCGTAATTGTGCGGCCTAGTTTGAGTTTCAAGTAATCTGTCGTAAGTTTGCAACTCGTAAACTTCGAATAGCCCCGATTTTCTTAGCAGGTCTACGGATATAGCCACAACGATGGTGATTAATAGGACGGCAACCGCACGGTGCTCAAAATATTGCTTGAGCTTTCTCATGATTCGTCGACGGTGGATAATCGGTTTGGCATACTTAATACACCGGTATGAAGCCCCTGAGCTCAGTTTGCAATTCAGAATAAGTTGGCGCTTTGCAGAGACTGAAAAGTCGCTGGTATTATTCGGATCGCTGCGAAGTTAAATCATTATTTAGCGCACAGTGGATTATAACCAACTGTTAATCAATAAAAAGGCTGACCAGTAGCCGGGGTGCCTATAGCGTATATCGCTAATCAATTTCAGTTGTGCTAGCTGCACTGCGGTCGCGCGTGAGGTGCGCGGTTTGTGAAGTTGTTGGTAAAATTCTCCGACCAATTCGGCGGCTGCAGCGTCGTGTACTTTCCATAACGTACCAATCGCGCTTCTGGCACCGGCCTTTACTGCGATTCCTGATAAACCCAAGGCCGCTCTATCGTCCCCCTGAGCTGTTTCACATGCACTCAATACCAGAAGTTCCAGTGGATTTTCGCGAAATTTTAACAAACCAATGTAATCGGCAAGCTGACGCATAGTCAAGCGACTGTCATAGGTCAGGATAAAACTTTCCTCAACATTTTTTTCGAATTTACCGTGTGTCGATATATGTAAAACGCTTGGGTCTTTTGATTTCAAAGCGGTTTTCAATTTGTCGCTGCGGAATTGTTCATCCAATAACTGGGTGCCGCCAAATGTGTTTTGTACATTGTTTAATTCATCGACAACGTGGCGCAACGCAGGAAAGCCTTGTACCGGTTTACTGATTCCTCCCATCAATACCATTTCCTGATCGGACTGAATAGCCTGTGGGTCGGTTAGACTGAGTCCGGGGGTGATGCCGACCGCAAACTTTTCGATCAAGAATCGCTTACCATCGTATAAGGCCGACATCGGTATAGTGCCTAGTGCGCCACCGGGTACAAATATCAATGTATTGATGTTTGCGGATACAAGTTCAGGTTCGATCGGTTCGATTAACCAACGATATAGCGCTAAGCCGGGAATTCTATATTCGTTGGTGGTTCGTTTTTCCAATAATCGGCGAAATCGTCGAATTTCATTGACCAAAATTGTTTTGCTGACCGGGACGGAAAAATTTTTCGGATCGTCACCAGGTAACGTCACTAATAATTCCAGTCGGTCCTCGAGCAAGATGGGATAGATTATTGCCGCAGATGTTGCTGAATGCTCTAGCGACTTAACCTTTGCGAGTAAGGCATCAACACAATCGTCTCTAAAATAATTTCGAAGTTCCGCGGTTTTTAGTAATTCGACCGTATCGCGGGCTGTACTGCGATAGCGCGCGGCTTGTTTGGGGTCGGGTATTTCTTCGGCGGCATTCAACAAAAGGTTAACCAATTCAAGGTAAATAGGACCAACGTTTTCCCTAAAAGCGGCTTCGTTTGAACCGTAACCGGTCGACATTCTGTAGCGCAGCGACTGAAGTGTTCTTACGGCGTTTTTGTAGGCCGCGATGGCTGCGCTGCGTCGACCTAAGGCGGAAAGCAGCCGTCCGCGTTGCCATTCCCACAGATAATACGCTGGTCTGGAGTCAGCCAGTTGTGATTGAAAAATAGCCTGGACGGTCAAATCAAGCGCGTCGGAGTACCGTTCGTCGCGTTCGTACAGCCCTCCGCTAAAGCCTAAGGCATAGGATTTTCCTAGCGCGTCGTCTAATCGATCTGCCGACTCAGTGGCTTGGTTGAGTAGGTCCAGTGCGGCATGCTTTTGATCCTCCACCTGAGTATATTCGTTTTGCAAGCGCTGTAAATTTCGAGAAATATTTATTAACAGATAAATTTTGCTATGCGAGTCATCAAGCGTTTTTGCAAGCGAAGCCGATTCGGCGAGGAAATTCATCGCTTGATCATATTCTTTCAATTTCAAATTCACACCGCCGGCGTTGGCCAGTGTTCGTGCTGTAAAAAGTGGGCGATTTGTTGTTTTGCTTGCAAGTATGCTTTTATTGTAAGCGCCTAACGCGGCATTGTTGCGGTTTTGCACGGACAACAAATTCCCCAAATCGTTGTAGACTATCGCCATCAGCTCGGGGGATTGATTTGAATCTGCTATTTCAATAGCGGAGTTCAAATGTTGTTGGGCTAACTCCAATGAGCCCAGCGCTATTTCAATACTTCCTAACGCGCCCACCATGGTGGCGGTCGCTTCAACGTCATTCTGTTGATTTGCCAGGGTATAACCAGTTTTTAGGATCTTAGCGGCTGATTCGTATTCGCCTAGACCTTTATGGGCTTCGGCAAGTTGTAACAAGGTGGTTAGAACCAATTTAGATTGTTTTTCGTTGCCAAGCAATTTCTTGTTTTGCACGGCAAGCGCTGCTGCAGCGGCAAAATCTCCGTGAATCAGCAGCTGGTTTACTTTGGCTACTTGGGCTTGGGAGGGTGAATCGGCGAACGAATTAAATCCATATACAAACAAGACTATCAACGTGAATGTCCGTTTCAACCGGGGCGCATTTAAACAATCGAATCGGTAGGTCTGGCCGGAATGGCGATTTCGAATTGCCGGCCGAAATCTGCTTAGGATAAAATTGAAACAGGTCTGCATATTCGCTGTATTTGACGGCAATAGCTTTGAAATCGGTTGGGGAGTTGCGCTATGACTCATATCTGGTTTGCGGTAAGTCGGAGCTTCCTGGCGCAGTAATGACGGACATTTATTATTTTTGTCGCCGTTAACCTTGGGTGCGACGATATTAGCATTGCCGGACGGCAAATTAAATAGAGATGGTATTTTTGATAGATTGTATGTATTTACACGAAATATTTGGTGCTCGGTATTGATTCAGGTGAGTATTCTATCGGTGTGCTGGGATTAGGTCTGTTGAGTGAGTGCGGCGAATAATCAATTGATATACCGACCTTGCTGCCTTAGGTTAAATCAGGGGAAGTGCTCAAGGGATTGCTTAGAAGCGGTCATTTTGAAAAAATAGACTTTAACCGACTCAGTCAATTAACCAATTCAAATGATCATTGTTATTTCCCCGTCTAAAACTTTGGATTTCTCACTAAACCATTTTCGCAAGCATACGCAGCCTAGACAGCTGGAGCAAAGCCAGGAATTAATCGATCGGGCTCAACAATTTAGTCCGGATGAATTGGCAGAACTAATGAATATTAGCGAGAAACTTAGCCAACTTAATTGGCAGCGCTATCAAGATTTCCAGCAACCTTTTTCCCTGAGAAATGCTAAACAAGCGTTATTGGCTTTCAAGGGCGATGTTTACGCCGGGATTGCGGCGGATCAGTATTCCAAAGAGGACTTTGATTTTGCCCAAAAACACTTACGAATTCTGTCCGGTTTGTATGGTGCGTTGAGGCCCTTGGACTTGATTCAACCCTACCGATTGGAAATGGGAACGCGGTTGCAAAACCAGCGAGGAAAGAATCTATATGAGTTTTGGGGTGCTCAGGTTACTGAACTACTCAATCAAGATCTTAGCCATGAATCCGCACCTATACTGATCAATTTAGCTTCAAACGAATACAATAAGGTGGTTAAGCCCAAGATTTTAAATGCAAAAATATTAACGCTGGCGTTCAAAGAAAATAAGTCGGGAGTCTATAAAACCATAGGCGTCCATGCCAAACGTGCGCGTGGACTAATGGCCGATTACTTGATAAAGAATCGCCTAACCGAAGCCGAACCGATCAAATTATTTAACAGGGAAAATTATGTTTATAACGAATCTTTATCTTCTGAGAAGCAATGGGTATTTAGTCGGTAATAGTTTTTAGGCTGGTGTTTCAATCTCGCTATAACGGGGGTCAATAGCGAAACCTATCTTACTATCCTGATGATTATTGCCGTGTAAATTATTCCTGCGCGACTAATAGCATTGTTCGTCTAAGAAAGTACTCTATTGAAATTAGCTCTAAGGTTCAGGCGCGTTAGAGCTATTCATAATATAGCTTTAGAAGCAACTTAACGGAAACTCAGTTATTGTTCGGAGCTATACGGATTCACATTGCACCGATCAAATTTTGGGTATCGAATCAATAAAGTCCTCGAACCATTCGGCTTGCGCAAAATTGCTTAAATCCGGATCCGATTTCATATCAGCGGTTTGCGGTAGATTAGCGTGCTCAAATGCTGTTTTCAGAAAGTTTTGGCACTGCTCTGGGTCGTTTCGTATGCTGCTGATACACGCAAGATTATAGGCCGAAATACCGGGGCAGATTTTTTCTGCAGCCAGGAATTTTTCGTTGGCTTGATCGTATAAACCGTTTGCCGGGTCAGGATTAATGACACGAGCTTGGTCCATTAATGCAGCTCCCCAGTCGTTCAAGATTTCATGGTTGTTGGGGGCGATTGTTAAAGCTGCGGCATATTTGGCGCTGGCTTCTGAAAATATCGCTTCTGCGTCTTGTCCAGTTTTACCCTTCGCTTGGGCGGTTAACGCCAATGCCCAGTGATGCAAAGCGTCGATCACCGTTGAATCGTTGTCAATGACCAATTCGAACTTGGAATAGGCTTGTTGAAATAATGAATCGGAGCTTTCACCGTCCGATTTTTGTGCAGATTCCATTTTTTTAATGCCGTTTTTGATTTGCGATTTCGCAAATATTTGTGCCATTGTGCCCACGGGATTGACCTCGATTGATTGATGGAGTGGTTATCAAAAAGAAAAGACAACGATAATAGTGAATCTGATTCAGTTTCTCAACTATGACAGGTAGTGGCCTCCACGGTTGAATATGGCGTGTAAATTGCGTTATTAACGCGGGATGCATATTTGGTTTGAATAGACTCGTATGTGATGCTTAGGAATGTTTATTTTGGGAATAAAAAAGCGCAATTATTGTGCACAATTGTAGATTTATCATCCGCTTTACGAATTCAGTGCGACCAAATATGGGCCAAAAGTGCCCAAAGTTGTGACATTTTATCAGCTATATAGCCGGGAAGGTCGTTAAATTTAGTGGTCTGATTGCTAATCGGCTGGTTATATTCTTCAATTCAAGATTGGCGGAGTATCAGGAGGCAAAATGGTTAATCAATGTAGTAAGAGACTAATCGTTGATGTGAATGTCCGGGAATATTTCCGGGACACGGTTTCCAAAGCCGTTGTCAACCAGAGTATCGATGTGACCGAAGATTCTATATATTATCTGGTCAATCTGTTGACTGATTTCGCCGACGCGAAAACATTTTATCAGGACACACCGCGAGGCTCCCGCACCATTCCGTTGGCTAAATTATACGCTGAAGCAGTTGAAGTTGAATCTGAAGCTGACCGACAACGGGCGATGCGGCGTTTGGGTGACATCTCTTTATTTGTTGCGGGATTATTTTCCGATAGTTTGCGCAATAGGCTGGTCGACGTGGATTATTACATCTCTATGGGGGGATCTGCGTATGGTTATTTATCAGAGGTACTCAAGGGGCGTGAAAGAGGCTACGCCTACAGTACCGTGTTTTCTGAACTGGCTGATAATTTCACCGATTTTGTCGATGTATTGGCCGAGGTTGGAGATCAGTCCGAATTAAAGTCGGATTTGGATCTGTTACGTGTTTATAAAGTTTGGTTAAAAACGCATAGCAAGCGTGCAGCACGTCAGCTACGAGAATGTGGCATTTATCCGCAACAATTCGGCAGTCGCCCGCGACCCCACTGATAAGGGTCTCAAATGCGTTTGGTTGGTTTGCAGAAGGAACTGGAGCAAATCTATGGCATTGCCATAGATTATTCGGTCGAGGACTTTCTGATCACCGACGCAGATTTAGTTCGGCAACTGGATACCAGTCATAATCCGCGGGATATCAAAGAAAAATTATTGATCAGTCATTCGGAAGATTGCTTGGAAATTTCGCTGTACCTGGATCAAAAAGTGGTTGATCACCTTACTCGGGAAAATCCGTTGGTTGGTTTAAATGGGGGTAATTTGACGGAGTTTTGTATAGCCATCGAGGGCGTAAGTCACTTTTTGTACCTGATGTGGAATGCCCTGCTGGAAAAACCGGTAACCTTGCTTGAATTGGAGATGCAGGCGGAAGTGGATAAATACATTACTTGTTTGCGCCTTTTACAACGGCAAAATAAAAAATTGATATCGTCCAGAATTCGAGAAATTTTGTTTTATCGTGCACAGTTTGACGATGCACTCGATCAACATGCGCTCAAACGCTACAAGGATGCAAATTTTTTCGCCGGAAAATACTGTATGCAGCTTGAACATGAATATCTAAAGGACCGGCAAAGACCCAATTGGTATCCCGAAATTCGCAATTTCTACCGGTTGCCGCAAACTGAAAAAATCCTTCGGATTCAATCGGGTAGGGTCACCTAGAATAGCCATTAAAGTGCGTCCGCGAGATTAACCGGCTGTCTGGTTAAAAGGGCTTTGTCAACTTTCCGAAATTAAGATAAAGATATGGCGGATTAAATCTTCTACGTTATCAAGCTGCGGTGCCTACGTGTCCAGCTACCGCGCCCACGCCCATGGTTTCTGCCGCCCCAGGTTTGTACGAACTGTGCGCTTCGGTATCAAATTCCTCGGCCAATGACTGGCCTGACTCCGATATATCGTAGACCTGGCACCAGGTTTTGACGATAGATTTGCCGAAGCCGAGCCCGATCACCATTCGTTCGGCTCGATTGCCCTGGTCAATAGAGGTCAGTTGGCCTTCGATCAACAGGTAATCACCCTCAGGCGCTGGGTCATTGTCGAATAGCCGGGTGTCCAGTCCGAGATCCTGCAGTTTCGCGACCAGTTTTTTTGCAAGAGCTTCGGAAACAGTTCTACCAAGAAGAAGTTGCTGCTCGGTCGGGTCCGTGTATTCAAATTCGCGTTCCAGTTTGGCGAACAATCCGCTGTTAAGTTGGATCCCGTCAGAAGAATAAGCAAAGTTTTTTACGACTGCGATTCTCGGTTTTGCAAGCGGATCGGTTCCTCGATATGTACCCCGTCAGCCCAGACCGCGTGATCCGTTATGTACTTCGGAGTTGAATCCGCGTTTTTTATTCTTTGTCATGAAAAACGGTAAAAGGAAAAACCTTCTGCCGAAATTCTAGACAGCGTCGTCTTTAGGTATATAAGGGAACACTTTCCTATGAAAGTGTTCCCTTATTGGGCTATTTTGCTGTTTTGTGATTATCGGTCTTCTCGCCCATGCCAGACGCGCAAAATAATGATTTTCTCTCCGTCGATACGGTAGCGCATCACGTAGCCTCTTTGACCGAAGGGAATAGGAAGCTCATTAAATTCCGGAAAGTCATCCATAGGGTGACCTAAATGCGGGTGATTTAATAACAGATTTGCGGTTTCTATAATACGTTTTGCTGCGTTAGCGGCAGCTTTTGGGTTATGAGACTGGATGAATTCCCGGAGCCTGGTCAAATCATGGAGCGCACCGGGTTCCCATATCAGTTGTGGTTTGTCGGGCATGGCACTTCCTTGTCTGTACCCCATGTTTCAAGCCATTTAACGACTGTTTCATGAGGAACGCCCTCCCCGGTTTCCTGATATCGATTCCACCGATCCAGCAGTAATTTACGTTCTTGTTCTGCGGCCTCTTCCCGGTCAACAAATTCTGAAATGGCTTTTTTCATGAGCCAATGCGGCGAACGCTCGCATCGTTCTCCCAATGCTTTGAGACGGGCTTGTAATTTGCCATCAAGTTTAACGCCAACGGGCTTGGTCATGACAACTCCTTCATGGTAATACCTATTGCTACTTAATATTACTATAGAGCGAAAGGTGGGAATAAAGCAAGAAAAAACGTAACTTGACGAACGGGGTTAAATGCTGAAGTAATAGGTCAAGTCTTTACTTATATTATATTGCCTTGACGAGAATAACGGAATACTTACTAATAAGGCGAAAAACGGACGGATCGCGAATTTTCTCTAACGTCTCCGAACGGTAGTGGGTTGGCTGTTGCCTGTCGAGATTCTCGCCCGTGATCGTCCGGAGTTGGTCCTAACCTGCTGGTCGTTGATTTTCAACGAACGACAAAAATTGGCGCACAAGAGCCAGGCGCGATAAATATCAGTTTGGATTTAATTGCGTAGCGGCTTTCCGGTATTCAACATGTGCTCCAATCGGGCCAAAGTCCCATCTTGTTGAACCAACGCTATAAACGCGTCTCGTTCCAGCGTTAGCACGTCGTCTTCGCTAAGTGCTTCCGTCAAATCGGTATCGCCACCGCTCAATACGTACGCCAGTTGATTCGCAACGACTTGGTCGTAGGGTGTGACTTTACCCAATTTCTGAAAATGATCGACACCCATGTCCAGGGTAGCTTTACCGGAAGGTCCCGGTAATTTGATTTCAGTTGCTTCCGGCGGCGCGTAGTCTTGGCTGAGTGCAAGCGCTTTAACTTTTGAGTCGGACAATAAACGGTCCCGGTTCATCGTGATTTCGTCACCGCCGCGGAGAAACAATTTTTCTTGCGCTTCGGCCGCCGACCCTGATACCGCAGCTACGCTGATTGTCTCGAAGGATTGCACGATCGGCGGTACTGGCCCTTGCGGACGTTTTTTATTGGTATGCCAACGATACAACATTTCTTTGCATCCACCCCAACCGGGAATCAATCCCACGCCCACTTCAACCAGCCCGGTGTACAATTCTGCATGGGCCTGAATCGCATCACAGTGCAATATGATTTCACACCCACCACCCAAAGCCATGCCGGCTGGCGCGGCAACAACCGGAATGGTCGCGTATTTTAGAGATTTAAATACGTACTGACCGCGCATAATAATATTTTCAACAGTATTCCATTGCTGCTGTTTTATCGCGGAGACCAAAAATTTCAAATTAGCGCCCGCAGAGAAATTCTGGCCGTCGTTGTAGATGACCAGAGCACTGAATTGGTTTTGCACCACGCTGATAGATTGTTCCAGCAGTTCCAGAATATCCAAATCCAGCGCGTTCATTTTTGTGTGGAACTCAAAACAGGCGACTCCGTCGCCAATATCCCAAAGACTGGCTGACGCATTTTCTGCAACCGGGCGGGAATTTTCGGTAATATCCTCTAACCGCATCATGCCGGGCTTTTTTACGACCGGCTGGTATTGTCCGGATAGTGTTTTCTGTTGAGCGCTGTTTCCTGTCGTCCGGTACATTGCGCCGGCAGAGCGCAGGATTGTCGCGGGCTTAATACCGTCGTCCAGTAGCCTTTGGTTTAAGTATTCGGTACCTAATTGGTCTATCAATTCGAATGGGCCAAATTCCCAGTTGTAACCCAGTTTCATCGCGCGATCGACCGCGTCTATATTGTCGGTGATTTCGGATACCAGATGGGCGGCGTAATTTAATGTTCTGGACAGCACGCGCCATGCGAATTGGCCGCCGGTATCTTCGAATTCCAATAATGCTATTAAGCCGCCAGATTTCCCTGCGGTTACACAATCCAGTTTCGGTCTGACAGCATCGTGAAATTCGCCGCTGGTCAAATTTATGGCTTGTTTGGTCTTAGTACCTTTGACATGCCGAATTCGGTAAAACCCAGTTTTGGCCTTGCGCCCAGTAAATCCTTTTTCGAGCATCGTAGCGATGACATCGGGTACGTGGTTAATACGGTGAAAATCGTCGTTCTGGGGGAGTAGCGCACCCATGCTACTCATGATGTGCGGCATTAAGTCGATTCCGATCAGGTCGAGTAGCCCGAAAACACCCGTTTTGGGGAAGCCAATAGGGCCTCCCATTACTGCGTCTGCTTGTTCTACGCTGAGTCCCAGTTCTATAGCTTCCAAAACTGCGCATTGTAACCAGTAAATACCAATTCGATTGCCGATGAATCCTGGTGTGTCTTTGCATTCAACGATTCCTTTACCCAAGCGCCGGTCGCCAAAATCTTCGATGCTGCTAACTGTCTCGGGTAGCGTGTCCTCACCGGAAACAATTTCCAACAAGCGCATATATCGCGGTGGATTGAAAAAGTGTGTGATCAGGAAATGTTGCCTGAATGTTTCGGGCATCGCATCTGTCAATTCGGCCAATGGGATGGTTGACGTGTTGGATGACACGATCGCGTCTGTTTTTCGAACCGTTTCGATCTGTTGGTATAAGCTTTTTTTTATATCGGCTTTTTCGACGATGGCTTCTATGATCCAATCAACTTGAGCCAAACAGGATAAGTTATCTTCTAGGTTTCCGGTTGTGATCTGTTTGGCGTTGCGGCGGTGCATCAACGAGGGGGGGCGGGATTTAAGCAGTTTTTGCAATGCCGTGTCGGCGATGATATTGCGGTTGTTGCTATCTTTAGGAACGATGTCGAGCAGGAATACTTGAAGCCCCGCGTTGGCTAAATGCGCGGCGATACCGGCGCCCATGACTCCGGCACCGATGACTGCCGCTTTATTGATAGTCATATATCGCGCTCCAACACCGTGGCGATTCCTTGGCCGCCCCCGATACACTGGGTTGCCAGCGCATATCGTTTGTCTTCACGCTGCAGCAATGCTGCGGCCTTACCGGTGATGCGCGCACCCGTCGCTCCCAGGGGATGACCCAATGCAATGGCTCCGCCATCGATATTGATTTTTTCGCGATCGAGTTTGAGTTCTTGGATGCACGCGACCGCTTGTGACGCAAAGGCCTCGTTTAATTCGATGATGTCGATATCGCTGACATCGAGTTCCGCTCGCCGTAACGCTTTTCGCGACGCAGAAACCGGACCGATTCCCATAATCTCCGGATCGCAGCCAGAAACTGCGATACTTTTTATCTTGGCCAGGGATGGTAAATCGTGGCTATGTGCATATTCTTCGCTGCACACTAATACGGCCGCGGCGCCGTCGGTCAAAGGCGACGATGTACCGGCTGTGACGCTGCCGGATTCAACAAACGCGGGTTTTAGTTCGGCGAGTAAATCCAATGTGGTTTCAGCACGGATACAACCATCTTGATCGATTAAATCGGCATTATTCGGATTTATTTGGATTATTTCTGAGTTAAATTTCCCCTGCTGCTGTGCGGCAAGAGTCTTTTCCTGGCTCGCTAGAGCAAATTTTTCCTGATCCTCCCGGCTAATACCGAATCGGTCGGCTACATTTTCTGCCGTTTGGCCCATGCCGATAAACGCTTGCGGAAATGACTGGTAAAGCCCGGGATGCGGTAACGGATTGAATCCGGTCATCGGTACGCGCGACATGGATTCGATGCCAGCGCAGATAAATGCTTCACCGGCATTCATTTGTATCGCGCCGGCTGCAATGTGGATTGCTTGCATCGATGAGCCGCAAAACCGGTTAATCGTCGCGCCGGCAATACTATGCGGAAGGTCCGCCAGAAACACCGCTAAGCGTGCCATGTTAAAGCCTTGCTCGGCCTCCGGAAAAGCGCAGCCCAATATCAGATCTTCCAGGTCTTTGGTTTCAACCTGGGTTGCATTAACCAAGCCGCGTATAACCTGGGCAACCAATTCGTCAGGCCGTACTCGTTTAAGCAGTCCCCTGTGTGCGAGTGTAAATGGGGAACGACAATAGCCAGCAATAATTACGTTTTTCATGACGGTTCCGTTGAGTCGCGCAATTCGCGTCGGAGGATTTTTCCAATATTGGATTTGGGTAGTTCATCGATGAAACTGATATGTTTGGGCATTTTGTACGGTGTCAATTTGTTTCGGCAGTGATCGCGGATTACGCTTTGGTCTAATGTATTATCTTTTTTGACGACAAATGCCTTCACCGCTTCCCCGGTTTCTTCGTCAGGCACGCCGATAACGCCGCATTCCATGACACCGGGATGGCCGCTGATCACGGCTTCTATATCATTGGGGAAAACGTTGAACCCGGAAACCAAAATCACGTCCTTCTTCCGGTCCACCAAATAGACGTACCCATCGTCCATAATTTTGGCGATGTCGCCGGTTTTAAGCCATCCGTCTGCGGTAAATACATTTTCTGTTTCTTCGGGGCGTTTCCAGTAGCCTTGCATGACTTGCGGTCCGCGGATACAGAGTTCTCCTGTCTGTCCAAACGGAAGATGTTCACCACGTTCGTCTATGACGCAGCAATCCGTGGATGAAACGGGCAGACCAATACTTCCATCGTGTTCTTTGTCACCTAGAGGATTAATACAAACCGCGGGGGATGTTTCGGTTAGACCGTAGGCCTCAGTAATTGTGCAACCTGTCTGAGCTTTCCATTTTTCTGCGACATTTGCTTGTACCGCCATGCCACCGCCTATGGTAATTTTGAGTTCGGAAAAATCCAATTCAGAAAAACCCGAGGTATTCGACAAGTGATTGAATAAAGTATTGACGCCGGGTATGCAGGTAAAACGATTTCTTTTGAGTTCCTTGACCAAACTTGGAAGATCGCGCGGGTTGGTGATCAAATGGATTAGGCTACCTATGTTCATAAACGTGAGGAAGCTCGCGGTCAACGAAAAAATATGATAAAGCGGCAGTGCCGCAACCACTACCTCTTGGCCAAATTCGATTTTTTTGCCTTGATTCGAGCCGTAACTGATCCATTGCGTCGCTTGTTCCATGTTGGTCAACAAGTTCCCGTGGGTTAGTACTGCGCTTTTACATATCCCTGTGGTGCCGCCGGTATATTGTAAAAACGCAGTATCATCCAGGGTGGTTGTTGCGGAGACGAATTGATGTTGACTGCCTTTGCGCAAGGTGTCGTTAAATTTGATCGTCTCTGCAATTGTGTATTCGGGGACCAGCTTTTTGACGTACTTGGCTACGAAATTAACGACCATCGATTTCGGTGCGTTCAACATGTCGCCCAGGCGGGTAGTAATTACGAATTGTAGAGGTGTTTTGTCAATGACTTGGGCCAAGGTGTGGCAAAAATTTTCCAGTACAATGATGGCTTTGGCTCCTGAGTCGTTGAGCTGATGTTCGAGCTCTCGCGGTGTATACAGAGGGTTTACATTGACCACCACCAATTCTGCGCGGAGTATTCCCAAAATCGCTACTGCGTGTTGCAACAGATTGGGCATCATAATGGCGACCCGATCGCCCTTTTTTAGGTCCAGTTCGTAACGCAGAAAGTTAGCCAGGTCAGCGCTGAATTTTTCGACTTGACTATAGGTTAATTCGGTCCCCATATTGAAGAATGCTGGGCTGTCGCCATTTTTTTTGGCAACGGACTCGAAAAAATTGGCGATGGAAGTATATTCGATTGGTCCGATTTCCGCCGGAACCCCTTTAGGATATTGCTTTAACCAAGGTTTGTTCATGAATCAACAACAGTTGTGATGGGTAGCGGTTAGGTATTCGGTATCGTCGAATGGAGTAGTATCTCAGAGGTTAAGCTTGGATTGGAAAGCTGTCCCATAAATGCGAGAATTTTATCCTGGGTAGAGTCGATGTCGTCCATTAAAATACCGTGCCGCTGGGAGTTTATAGTTATCAATTCTTTTTTCGCCGAACCCAATTTTTTGTAGATAATATCAGCGCTTTTGGGGTCGACTGTCGGGTCGTTATTCCCTTGCAGTATAAGTGTTGGGCAGTGAATATCCGGTAGACGTTTTTCCAATTCGCTGATCAATCGGCGTAATTCGTAAAGACCGCGAACTGGTATATTTTGATAGTTGACGCCAGGATGCTCTGGCTTATTTTGTAAAAATGGACGCACGCCTTCATAACTGGATAACCAGTGTACCAATTTGTTGGTCCCGTGAACCAGCGGAACAAACATCATTTTTGAGTCGCGGAACTTTATCGGCACCGATACCACAGCGACCGCCTCCAAACTGTCCAGTTGGTCAGCGGCTAGCCGCAATGCCAGCGCGCCTCCTGTTGAAAAACCTACTAACATGATGCGGTCGCAATAGGCTTGCATGATTCGGTAACAGCGAACCAGCGATTGAAACCAATCTTCCCATTGTTTTTCGCGTAGGTCTTTGGGTGAAGTACCGTGACCTTTAAGGCGCACGCCAATGGCGGTGTATCCATTTTGTGCCAAACGTTCCGCTAAACCTCGAACTTCTGCCGGGGACGCCAAAAATCCATGGATCAATATAACGCCGATTCCGTTTCTAATATGCGGTCTTATAAAAAATGGTTGGGCATTTTGATCGGCGGTTTCCTGATTGTTTATATCGTCAAAACACGGCTTGCTGAAGTAGGTTTTATCCCAGCGCCAGGAGACGACTTCGTCATCGAATTTAAGCGCCGCCAATTCATGTGGGCTAATATAATCGGAATCATGTAGCGCGGTTTGCGCGATTTGTGCGATAACCGGAAGTGCCGCAACTTCGTTGGCGTAAACCGCGACAAGGTTTTCCATGCGAATGGTATCAAAATCGTGCAATTCGCGTAGTTTGGGAAGAAATCGGTACTGGTCTTGATCCGGTTCAATCAAGCCGCTGGATTCAGACATGTAAATGAATTGTTCCAAGCCTTTGCTATGACCGTCGATTAGCGTTCCGTAGGCTTCTGGATTTTTCAGGCTACGGTGTAAATGTATTAAAGATACTTTCTGTACGGCTTTAACCGCTAGGTACAGGGCTTTGTGGAAACGTAGTCGGTCGACTCCGGTTTCACCTTGGTTGATGAGATGGGTGATTATTGATGCGGCGAGGTGGCTCAGATTGACGGTAACCGTTTCGTACATATACTCCATATAGGTATTGCGCAGTGCCTTGGCGTTACGCCGTATGCCTTTTGCCAGAACCCGTTCGCTCTTGGTTTCGGACTCCGCACGCAAACTCAGCAAATGATCGATACATGTGATATTGGGGGCGAGCTGTTCGATTAGGCGTAGTTCCCACCAGCGCCAAGTGTCACTGGGGTATACCGGTGTACCGAGTCGTATATCCATATCCGTATCTTTTAATAGAATATTTCCTTCGATCAGCAATTCTTCAGAATGGCGGCGGGTCAGGCCTTTGTTGAGCAATTCCGCGCCTTTGCGCAGAATATTGTCATTGATTCGTATGGGATAAAAAGTAATGTTTGCCGGAATGATGGAAGTCGGTCGCAGGGCTGCTATCAACATGTCGCCCATGTTGTCGAAATGGAATTCCTCGGACCATTGTTGCAGGCGCTCCGTGTCTCCGACGTGATAGGCATGTCTAATAGTACGTTTAAACGCATCGACTCCCAGGCCCAATACTGCTGCACCAGTATGTTGCTTACGCCGGTCCATGGACGTGCGCGAAAAAATGCTGAATTCCCCCTTTTCGTCTATAACTTGACGATCTTTGACCATCCCACCCTCTGGGAAGATGATGACTTTACGCCCGCGTAAAATTTGTTCGGTCAGCATTGACAGCAGTTTGTCATGATCATGCGGAATCGCCCCGACCGAGCGCAGGTAGTTGGCCAAAACTTCATCGCCATCGAAGAATTCCCGGTGTGCGACGGAACAGCAGTATGCCCCAGTTTCTTCGTAAATCAGGTATTGCGGTATAAAAGTTTCGAATCGCGCGAAATGATTAAATAGAAAGATTTCCCCTTGCTCGAGTTTATTATGCTCGGAGTGTAACTTTACATTAACGCTAAGAAGTTTCTTTAGAGTTCTAAAGACGCGTACCGACCAATCGTAGGTCGATTGATTGACTTGGTATTCATGGGTTGAGGTGGTGGTTTCCTCGGTCATGTTATGTGCGAGATTCGATGAGCCGATCAAAAATCAGCGGGGCGATCATTCGCTTCCGTCTAATACTTATTTAAGATCATTCTGCGTCATTTAGCAATTAACTCACTGCATAGTTTTAGCGCCTCGCTCAAAGTTGTCTCCGGGTTCCAAATAGATAGAGCGTTGTCGGTGGACAAAAATAACTAACAATGAAGGCCTTAGGCGGCGGATGTCTCGGATAGCGTGGTTCAAATACGCAAGACCAAATGAGCGGAGTGTAAGGTCGATTATTGAATAACCGTTTTTGGGAAACTATCGGGTTGTTTCTTGTTTTAACGCGGAATCAACCAACCGCTGAAATTTTCCCGTGAAATTGCAAACTGTGAAGGTGTGCGTAATAGCCACCCTTAACCAGTAATTCGTTGTGATTGCCTATCTCAAGAATTTTGCCTTTTTCCATGACTACGATGCGATCGGCTTTTTCGATGGTGGAAAGTCGGTGGGCAATGATCAATGTGGTCCGGCCGGATAGCGCTTTTTCCAGTGCATTTTGGATCTTGCGTTCGGATTCTGTGTCGAGCGCCGATGTGGCTTCGTCCAGGATTAATAATGGCGCATCTTTCAGCAGCGCTCGCGCGATGGCCAAGCGTTGTCTTTGCCCGCCAGAAAGTTTAACCCCGTTTTCGCCGATCAGGGTATCCAGGCCATTGGGTAACTTGTCGATAAATTCCATGGCATTGGCTGCGGTGGCTGCGGCGATGACTTGTTCGCGCGTGGAATCGGACAAAATGCCATAAGCGATATTTTTCTCGACTGTATCATTAAACAAAGTAATGTGCTGGGTGACTAACGCGATTTGTTGGCGAAGGTTTTTCAGTGTGTAATTTTGAATGTCGATATCGTCGAGTAGAATTTTGCCGTCGTTGTAATCGTAGAAGCGTGGTATAAGACTTGCCAGCGTAGTTTTACCGCTGCCGGATTGACCCACCAACGCGATGGTTTGCGCGGGTTCGATGGTAAACGAAATATCCTGTAATACGTTGCTTTCAGATTCGTCGTAGGCAAAGTTGAGTTTGCGGAATTCCAGTTTGCCGGAAACCCGGCTGGTTTCGTGTTGACCGTTGTCGACTTCCTCGGCTTCGTCCAATACTTCAAATACGCTCTCGGCGGCGGCAATGCCTTTCTGAATGGTCGCGTTAGCACTGCTCAGTTGTTTAAGTGACCGTGGAATTAAGCCCGCAGCGGTAATGTAGGCGACAAATTCTCCAGCGCTGGCTTCGGTCATTAGTAACAGTGCCAGGTAGATTAAAATGGACAGCGCGATTGCGACAATAAATTGAAGCAGCGGCGAGTGAATCGCCGTAGTCTTCATTAACTTCAACAATTGGCGGTAATTGTAACGACTGGCCGCAGAAAAACGGCTTTTTTCGTATTCCTCGCCACCAAAGCTTCGAACCATGCGGTGCCCGGTGACCATCTCGGATGCGACATGGGTAATGTCCCCCATCGATACCTGAATTTTTTTGCTGATCGCGCGAAATTTTTTGCTGGCGTAATTGACCAAAATGCCTATAACCGGCGCGATCGTTAGAAAAATGATGGAAAGCTGCCAATTCATATACATTAGATAAGCCAGCAATCCAAGCAGGGTTAAACCTTCACGGACCACCACTTTGATCGCGTTGGTCGCGGCGGATGTAACTAAATTTACGTTGTGGGTAATTCTTGAGATTAAATGTCCGGAATTTGAGCTTTCGAAATAAGCCGCGGGCAGAACCGTATAGCGATCGAAAATCTGGCAACGCAGGGTATGGATGATATTGTACGACACCATCGCAAGAAAATAGCTTCCCAGGAAGGAACCTATGCCGCGAAAGATAACGATGCTGATGAAGGCAACCGGGACCCAATAAATGCCTTCGCGGTTAAGAGTTTGCAGCGAATCCACGATATATTGCAACAATCTGGCAAACATCGGTTGTGCTGCGGCGTACATCAGGTAACCGCCAATGCTGATGAGGAATTTTGTCCAATGAGGACGGATATAAGCCACTAAACGCTTATAAACTTGTAATCCTGATTGTACGTCGGTTGCTTCCGCCATGAGGGGGTTTGCCAGTTGTTTATTATCCGCTTGCGCAAATTTGTTGTAAAATACTAACAAACATGGCCACTTAAAACTAGGTAAACATTGGAGTTTAAACTAATTTGTTGCTTATGCGCGACAAAAGTATAGCATAGCAATTCCTGTCCTACGGGTTAGGTTGAAACGGTTTCGGTGGGTCGGTGCGGTTTATTCGGCCGGTTGCAAATCTGATTTAAACAGGTTGCTTGCAAGCTATCGCGGCTGCCAGTTCCGTAGTCGATCGGGATTGGGGTTTCATCGCAACTGTAAATTGAACGCCCTTAGAAGTACCGAACAGCATGGGTTAATAGCCACACATAAAAATGATGCATCACTTTTTGTCGATTAGAAAATGGATAGATTCGAAGCGTGTGTTGCATACGTCGATGATCGTATTTTTATTGGGGGTATATTTTTTTCCCAGTGAAAATTCCCTGAAGAATTTTTTCTACTTGACAATATTGCTTCCATTCTTGTTGTCCGTCGATATAGCAGAACTTAAAAAGCTGTTCGGGTCGAGATTGTTCTTGGCAATCCTGATGTTTGTTTTTTATAGTTATTTGAGTATTAGCTGGAACCCGGCTACAGAACAATCTGAATATTTCAGATATTTTGCCAGAATGGTCAACTTGTTGGTATTTATCGCGGTACTGTGCAGACTTATTCGTCGTGAACCCAGTTATCTTTACACAATATTCGATTGGATGATTTACATTGCTGGTGTAATGGCCATTGTTTCGATAGTGGTTTTTTATGCGGATCATTCGTTTCCCGCCTACCGTTTAGAAAATTGGGGCGCTCTGTACCATGCCAATACCGGAGCTTCTTGTTATGGTCTAGCTGCGGTAGTCTGTTATTGCCGCTATATATCGGGAAACTTCAGGAATCATTGCTGGCACTATTATTTGGTTCTGGCGGTATTGATGATTGATATCGCACTGACCTTGAGTCGTGGTGTTTGGCTGGCGTTAATCGTCGCGTTTATCGTTACCCAATTGATGCGTAAGCGTTTCGCATTGATTTTAGCTCCGTTGATCGTAGCTGTGATGTATGTTTTGTTGATCAAATTCGAAGTGTTGGAATCGAGTTGGTATTTTATGCGCAATGGTGGCGACAACTTCAGATTTGCGGCGTGGACCAAGGTCATGGAGCGTATCGTAGATTCGCCATGGTACGGGTTTGGCGTGAATACCAATGAGGCCTTGCAGATTACCGATAATTTTACAATGTATCATGCGCATAGCGTGTATTTTTCGCAGTTGATTTATGGCGGAATAATCGCTGTTGTTCTGCTTGCAGTCGTTGCATTGCTTAGCGTTGTTGGCGCGATTAAATTGAGTACGGCGTATCGTGACACAACTTACACCGCGCTGGTGATTTTTGCGTTGGTCGGTGTGGCAACAGATCACAGCCAATTATTGCTCAACCCCTCCCAGGTTTGGTATTTCTTTTGGTTTCCCATCTCGATAATAGTAGCGATGCAGTTGCATACCGCGCAGATTGGCGAGAATACTGATACATCGATTACTGATAGTATCGTTAGTGTTGACGATGCGTTGCACCGTCAATGAGGGACATTTTGACGCGTTTGGCCGCGATTCAACCGGATGCGGAGAATTTCGCTATTAGCCTGAATTTATCAACCGTGCAAGAAGGGCGGCCAGGTGCGCTCGAATGTACCAAATTGCTTCGTTGTGTCCCGCATAAGCGTATTGCCTGCCTGGGGCTATGGCGTGGCCGCCAGGTTTTTGCCAAGATATTTTTCGATCCTCACCGTGCCGAGGTGCATGCAACCAGGGAACAGGTAGGGGTTCGTGCGTTAATGGCTTCGGGTTTGCGAACCCCCGCCTTACTTTTCGACGGAACTGCGGAATTAGACTCAGTACGGGTGTTGCTGTTCGAATACCTGTCCAATGCCAGTGCAGGCCAAGAATATTGGGAGACTACTTCCGAGGTTGGCAAGCGTCAATTCATGTTGACCTTGGTCAACTTGGTGGCGGACCATCATCAAGCCGGCATCATGCAACGGGATTTGCATTTGGATAACTTTTTAATCACGGCGGATACAATCTATACCTTGGATGGTGCAGACGTAGCTGTTTCTCAACGGAAAATCGACAAAGTCAAAGGCCTGGAAAATCTCGGGTTGCTACTGGCGCAGGTAGAGCCACGATATGATGGTTGGATCGACCAAATGTTGGAGCGGTACTTGACCTCGCGCGGAATGCCGGTAGCGACCCGCGTCGAAAAGGCCGCATTGGCAAAAGCGGTGTTGGGCTTGCGTCGGTATCGAAAGACGGTCGTTCTGAAAAAGATATTCCGGCAATGCAGCGATTTTGTGTGCTCAAAATCGTGGAAAAAATTTGTGGTTTACGACAGAACGCTCGCTTCTCCAGAGTTTCTCGCAATGATTTCCGATCCTGATACTTGTATGGCATCTGGTGAGTTTCTGAAGCGCGGAAACACCAGCACTGTCGCGCGGGTTTGTGTGGATGGCCGCGAATTGATTATCAAGCGATATAATATCAAGAATTGGCGGCACGGATTGAACCGAGCGTTTAGGGTTAGCCGCGCAGCAATATCGTGGCGAAATGGTTACCGATTGCGTTTTTATGGGATTGGTTCACCGAAGCCGGTTGCCCTGGTGGAAAATCGCCTGGGACCGATTAGGCGCAAAGCCTATTTCATTACTAAATCTTTTGAGGGTTCTGATTGTTTGCAGTATTTTTCGAGACATGATGGGGATGACGCGCAGCAGATGGGACAGGTTATCGTGGAATCATTGCGGCGACTTAAAGATTGTAAAATCAGCCACGGTGATATGAAAGGTAGCAATATTTTGGTTGATTCTAGCCAGGTGGTGTTTATCGATCTAGACGCGATGCGAGAACATAGTTGGAAGTTTCGTGCAGACAGGAGAATAGCCCGCGATCATCGGCGTTTTATGCGAAATTGGTCGGCGGATTCGAAAGTGCACGAAATGTTCGTCGGATTGCTGGCTACGGCGCGGAAAAAACCTTGTTGAATAGCATTGAATTGCATCCGCAATTACTTGAAGATTTCCAGCGCGATCCGTCTTTTGATGAGTTGATGTCGATCGACGGCGAAGTATTTCGCGCGGTCGAAGATCGAAAAACACTGCGCTTTTGTGCCGGTCGGCATGCTTATTTTATCAAGCTGCACCGTGGTGTTGGTTGGCGCGAAATTTTTAAGAATCTATTGCAGTTACGTTTACCGGTTTTGGGTGCGATAAACGAATATTTAGCGATCAAAAAGTTGACGGAATTGGGTATAGAGACCATGACCCCGATGGGATACGGTTGCCGCGGCCTGAATCCGGCAAAGCGCGAGTCCTTTGTCATAACAGAAGAATTACCGTCAACCGTCACGTTAGAAGATTACAGCCGAGACTGGCTCACGGCGCCGCCACCGGTTCTGCTTAAATGGGGTTTGATCAAGCGAATAGCGAATACTGCCAGGCTCATGCATAACAACGGTATTAATCATCGGGATTTTTACGTTTGTCATTTTAATATCCAACCAGAAACCGCGGTGACCGGGCCACTACGCTTATTCTTGATGGATCTCCACCGCGCTCAACTTAGGCGAAAAACGCCACGGCGTTGGATACTCAAAGACATCGCCGGCATTTATTTTTCGAGCATGGATTTGGCGTTGACGAAACGAGACCTATACCGGTTTATGCGGATTTATACCGGTTTACCGTTGCGGCAGGCGTTGGCTTCGCGTCGAAGATTCTGGGCATCGGTTGAACGTAAAGCGTCCAGGCAATATGCGAAACATCAGTTGGATTTACAACGATTAGGATTGATTTGAACGATTGGCGAAAAACAGATTCTTTAACAAGAATCGTAATCGTTCTGAACTTGGTGATCTTGATTTCACCCGGTCCCGCGGTATCGGACGTGGATCAGGACTTTGGCGTGTGGGGCGCGGTCCAAGGGCAGGGAAGCTTCGCGCCAAACGACCCTACGTTGAAAAATTGGCAATGGTGGATGGAGGGGCAAGGGCGATTTTCTAACGATGCCGACCGCTTGGGGCAAAGCATCATTCGGCCGGGAATAGGATATAAATTGTCGGCTACGGTCAGCATTTGGTTGGGCTATGGGTGGATCCTGACCCGGCCTTTGGGCGGCGTGGAAACCGATGAACACCGCATCTGGCAACAGTTAAATTGGAAGGATTCGTTTTCCTGGGGTGGATTGTTCAGCCGAACGCGCATGGAACAACGGTTTTTGAGTAACGGTGATGATACCGGGTGGCGCTTTAGACAATTTAGCAAATATACTCATCCTCTGTATGCGGATCATCTGTATCTGTCGCTATGGGACGAGGTTTTCGTCAATATTAATTCGACCGATTTCGGTGCTGAGAGCGGATTCGGTCAAAACCGTGCATTTGTCGGTTTGGGTGTAAATCTGGATTCGGCAAAGCATTTTCGTTTCGAATTGGGATATATGAACCAGTTTATCGCCAATGAGAACCGCCCTGACGGGATGAATCATATTCTCTCGACGAACCTTTTCATACGGTATTAGAAGTTGTCTGATTGATATTTGTCGTAGTCAAGACGGGCGATCTTGGAATGATTGCTATTTATACTTCTTAAGACGCGTCAATTCAGCCCAGTACTTGCCTTTCTTTTATCTTGGTTCTCCTCTATCATCCCGTGTCGTTCATCCGTTACAGTTGAACTCGGCTGCGTTACCGCGATGGGTTGAATTTTTTGTCTAGCGATGAATAAAATCTTGAATATAGATATTTGAATTTAGCGGGCTAACCGAAGACTTTTGAATAGCCCTATTGGTCAAAATTTATGCAAAATTGGAGACCGCAATGAAACCATTGGTTGGCCTCGTCATGGGGTCCAAGTCGGATTGGGAGACGATGCGTCATACGGACGAGATGCTTGCTAAATTGGATATTCCGGCGGAAGTCCGAGTCGTCTCTGCCCACCGCACGCCGGATTTGTTATACCAATACGCGGAGGATGCGAGATCCAACGGTTTGGAGGTGATTATTGCCGGTGCCGGAGGGGCGGCGCATCTTCCAGGAATGATTGCGGCCAAAACATCGTTACCCATCTTGGGTGTACCTGTGCAATCACGGGCTTTGAATGGAATGGATTCTTTGTTGTCGATTGTGCAGATGCCCGCAGGTATACCGGTTGCGACGTTGGCAGTTGGAAAGGCTGGCGCCGTTAATGCTGCACTTTTGGCTGCGGCGATTCTAGGAAACAAATATCCGCCAATAGAAGCCGCATTGAGCGAATTCAGGCGGCGCCAAACCGAAACGGTGTTATCCAATCCCGATCCGAGGCCGCAATTATGAAGGTCGGTATACTCGGCGGCGGTCAACTCGCGAGAATGCTTGTGTTGGCCGGGTATCCACTAGGTTTGGAGTTTCTGGTTTTGGATCCGGCACCGGATGCCTGTGCTGGACAGGTTTGTAAATTGATCCAAGCTGATTATGATGACGAAACTGCATTGCGGCGATTGGCGCAACAGTCCGACGTCGTGACCTTCGAATTCGAAAACGTTCCGGACGAAAGTGTTCGTATCTTGTCCGAGCAGCACCCGGTCTATCCTCCACCGATTGCATTGAGCGTCGCGCAGGATCGCTTGGCGGAAAAAAAACTTTTTCGCGAGCTGGACATCCCCACACCAGGCTTTAAGTCAATCGATAGTCGCGCTGATCTGGATTTAGCTGCGGCTGAACTAGGTTTGCCGTTGGTGATTAAGACGCGTCGATTGGGCTACGACGGGAAAGGACAGGTCTCGGTACATAGTCAGGCGGAGTTTGATTCGGTTTGGCAGAACCTGGGTGGCGTACCGCTGATCGCGGAACAGTTCGTTCCTTTTCAGCGGGAGCTTTCTATCATTGCGGTTCGCGGTCGGGTCAAAGAAACAGCGTTTTATCCGATACCGGAGAACACTCACCGAAACAGTATGCTGCATTTATCTGTGTGTAAGCCCGGCGATGCGCAACAGGCTCTCGCGGAAAACTATGCGAATCGAGTATTGGATGCGTTGAACTACGTTGGCGTATTGGCCTTAGAGTTTTTCGAAATAGATGGTCGTTTACTCGCGAACGAAATAGCACCACGTGTCCACAATTCCGGTCATTGGACGATAGAAGGGGCGCAGATTAGTCAATTTGAGAACCATTTAAGAGCGGTGTTGGGGTTGCCTTTGGGTTCGACCGCAGCGGTTGGTTGTTCGGCGATGGTGAATATGATCGCTAAGCTACCCGAAACCGAGAGTCTGTTGACTAAACCCGATATTCATATGCATGCTTACGGTAAAAAATCACGACCGGGGCGAAAATTGGGCCACGCGACGTTGGTGAGCTTGCATAAATCTGAATTGGATCTTCAGATTCCGGCATTGGTTGAATTGGTTACTGCAGAGATTAGCGAAGCCACCTAGAACGCTAGGATATTTGAGTTTGTTTGTCACGTTATTTGGGAGTGGCAAGGTTCTAGCGTTTTTGTGGTTGGTTGAATCGCCGGTGCTAGAAAAATAAGAACGGTGTTTGAAGGCATCGCGTAGTCCGGGCTACTTGACTAGATAATCGTGTAGATTAATTATAAGAATTCTGTGTTGATCGAGTAAAATCAAATGGGGGTATTCTGATGCTTGAAGGGTTGATGCCGTTGCCATGGTGGGGATATATCGTTGTCGCTTTTGTAATGACGCATATTACGATCGTTGCCGTTACAATCTTTCTGCATCGTTGCCAATCGCATAGAGCACTGGAACTACACCCAATTGTGTCGCATTTCTTTAGATTATGGTTGTGGTTAAGCACGGCGATGGTGACTAAAGAGTGGGTATCGATACACCGTAAGCATCACGCACGGGTAGAAACAGAAGACGATCCGCATAGCCCGCAAGTATTGGGGCTAAAAAAAGTCTTGTGGTCTGGGGCGGAATTATACCGTGCTGAATACATGAACAATCCGCAAACCGTGGAAAATTACGGGGAAGGTACCCCCGACGATTGGTTGGAACGATATTTCTATGGCCGCGGAAAACTGACCTATCTGGGGATTTTCATTGACCTGGTAATTGTATTTGCGTTATTTGGTCCGTTGGGGATGAGTATTTGGGCTATACAAATGGCATGGATTCCCTTTTTTGGCGCGGGTCTTATCAATGGTGTGGGCCATTATTGGGGTTACCGGAATTTTTTATGCCCCGATGCTTCGACCAATATTACGCCATGGGGCATCTTGATCGGCGGGGAGGAGTTACACAACAATCATCACGCTTTTATTGGTTCCGCCAAGTTTTCGATCAAACCTTGGGAGTTTGATTTGGGATGGATGTACATAAGAATTTTTTCTGCATTGGGATTGGCGCGTGTTAAAAAAGTCGCGCCGACACCCTGTACCAAATCGGCCAATCGTGATATCGATAAGGATACCGTCAAAGCGGTGTTTATCCATCGAATGTACGTCTTGGCGGAATACGCCAAAAGCGTTATGGAACGGGTGCACCGGGAAGAGTTTGATCGGGCGGAAGGTAAGCGGCAACAATTTTTGAAACCGGTAAAAAAACTGCTGCTAAGACCCAGAAAGTTAATGGATAAACAGCAGTTGGCGATATTGGAGCAAGGCTTGCTGCATAGCCGTTCGCTGGAAACAGTTTACCATTTCAAGCAGCAACTTCAGTCGATATGGACCGAATATAATATTAGCCAGGAAGCTGCGCTTAAAGCGTTAATCGACTGGTGTAACTCTGCGGAATGCAGCGGTGTTCCGGCGTTGCGCGATTTTTCTCAAAATCTTCGAGCGTATTCCATGGTTTCACCTTGAGGTGTAAGCGGGTACGAAGAGATTCGTGACTCTGTTGAATGCACTTTATCTTATTTGCGGGATTTCGGACAGATTCTCTGTGGACAATTTCCTGGTCAATCAACTAGGGTATCTGGTATGTTTTTAATCACTGGAAATCCTACTGGTTTGCTGGACCTATGCAAAAGTCAATCAATGCGTTGCCCAAAGGCTTTAAATTAAACATCTACGAGATCGAAGAAGAGTTAGGTTCGGGCGGTTTTGGGATTACCTATAAAGCTTACGACCCGCGATTGCAGACTTATGTTGCGATTAAGGAGTTTCTTCCCGCCAATTGCGCGGTTCGGGAAAGTGACACTATTAGTGTTGCACCCCGCAGTGGGGCGGTAAAGCAGGATTACCAATATGGTCTTAAAATGTTTCTACGGGAAGCCCAAACGCTTGCTCGTTTTCGTCACGAACGCATTATTAGGGTAATCCAATTTTTAGAGGCCAATAATACTGCGTACTTGGTGATGGAGTATGAGCATGGGGCATCGCTAGCGGCAAAAATAAGAGATACAAATAATTCCACCGGAGAAAATTGGGTCCGCTCACTTTTGGTTGAGGCGGTAAAGGGGCTTGCCGTAGTTCATGACGCCTCGATCCTGCACCGCGATATCAAACCTTCCAATATTTATATTCGCCAAGATGGATCTCCAGTATTGTTGGATTTTGGTTCTGCTCGCTACGCTTTTTGTGGCCAGACAATGAGCCTGACGAGTATTGTGTCGCCCGGTTACGCGCCGTTCGAACAGTATCTAAGTGATGGTGACCAGGGGCCATGGACCGATTTTTATGGTTTGGGGGCGACGCTGTATTGGGTGATTAGTGGGAACAAACCAACCGACGCCACGGCTAGAATGGCAGCGGTGGCAAATGGTCGAGAAGATCCGAATGTGCCTTTGAGTCGTTGCGCGGACGCTACGTATAGTCAGGAATTACTCGAATGTATAGATTGGATGCTGGAGCCGAATATCGAAAACCGCCCACAGACCGCAGAAAGCATCATGCATCGGGTGAGAAGTATGAGTCTGCCAGATGCGAGCGTAGTGACGATTCCTGATTCCATCAATCCAGTTGCAACAGTGATTCCGGTAGAGAAGAATCGGCGATTGTTGTTCGGATTTATGGGTTTGGGATTACTGGTCGCGGTTGCGAGCTATTTGGCGCTTCAACAAGACAGCAATTCTGATTCCAAATCAGAACCGAATTCGATTGCGTACCAAGATTCGACTGCACGTCCACAGAACGGGAATAATCTTCCATTTTTAGAACCTGTGGTGGAAATACCAGCCCCCGATCTTAGGGCAAATTCTCAAACTATTGTCGATCCGTCAAACGCATCTTCTAAGCAATCGGGTTCTGGCCAAGTTGATCAGTTACTGCAAGCGGGTGATCTAGCGTTTTTGGGGTATCGTCTGACTTCGCCGTCGCGAGATTCTGCAATATTTTATTACCGAAAAGCACTTGAGTTGGCGCCAAACAACGATCGAGCCATTGCCGGTCTCGATAGAGTGATTACAACCTATGTGTCGATGGCCGAACAAGCGCAGGCGCAGGGCGCAGCTGGAAAAGCCAATCAATATCTAGAGCTAGCGTCATCGGTGGATCCAAAACATCCGGATATTCTAGCCGCAAAACGGCGCATGGCGCTTGGAGATGACCAACCAATTTTAAATAAAAGATTTGAGACTGAGCGGAGTAACTCAATAGAGCCGTTTGATACAACGCCCGGGTCGGATTCGTTGGCTATAGCAGAAAATGTGTACTCGAACTCATCTGAAGCTAGCTCGACCGGCAGAGCCACCCGGCAAAATCGTATCGATGAATTCTTGCGTGCCGGTGATTTGGCTTTGGTGGATTATAGGTTGACGACTCCAAGCCAGGGATCGGCCGTTTACTATTACACTGAGGTACTGAGGTTATCACCGAATAATCAACAGGCGGTCGATGGGCTGAATAAGGTTATCTCCCGTTATCTATTGCTCGCGGAACAACAATGGGGCCGCGGGAATGTAGGGAAAGCTCGGCAATATTTAGCAAGAGCTGCTTCGGTGAATCCGAATCATCCCGAGATAGTCGCTGCTAGAGCACGTATGGTGTTGACTGAGCCGCTATCTACCGGTGGGAAGGACAGGGTGCAGTCCGCAAAACGGATTAAAACAGCTCCAATATATAAATATCCCAATGTCCGCGCAGCAAAAGTGGGTTACAGAAATGGTGAAATAAGCAAAACAGAATATGCCACGATTCGGGAGGTCCTAGCAAATAGGTATAAACAAAAAATACTATCGCTAAAGCAACTGTACCGGGATGGTAAATTAACCAAGAGACAATACAAGTCGGAAGTCAGGGCGGCAAAGATCGCCTATAAAGGGTAGATTTTCGGGTGTGGTTCAATGCGGCATTGTAAGTTTAAATCCGATGCCCAATCATATTCACCTCATCGTAAAACCGAATAAGGCGTCGAATCTAAGCAAAGCGATCGGAGGGACACATCGGCGATACACACGAATGATCAACTTTCGTGAAAACTGGCGGGGCTATTTGTGGCAAGGGCGTTTCAGTTCGTGCCCGATGGATGAAAATTGGTTGTTGCGGGCAGCAGCGTACGTTGAATTGAATCCGGTGAAAGCGGGGATGGTCGAGCAAGCTTGGGACTACAGTTTTGTTAAGAGGCATTTAAAAAATCGATAGAGATTTGTGAACATTCCCTCGAATTCGTCGCAGATCCGGGCGAAATTTGATGGCAGATTTTAGATGTATCGAACAACCACCACCAAAAATGCGATAACGGCAAAGAGAATTATTGCTTTGTTCAATGGAGTGGCCGAATCAGAATTATTGCTTGTTCTATTGATCGAAACCATTAGTTTAATCTCTTTAGGTTGTTGTTTTTTGCTGTTCCAACGGATTATCCAACGATCACGATCAATGCCGTAGCACCCAGCGGGTAATCGTTCATTACCTGAGTATATAGAATCAATTTCTACGCCAGAGAGCCTCAGCATGACACAGCGCCATGCAGATTTAGCAGGATCCCAATCTGTTTCGGTTAGTTTCGTATCAAATGATGTATTCATAGTCATTGCCTTCGATCCGTATTATTGATATTGACTCGTTTACGGTGCCTTATTCGCGCATGTTCGCGATTGTTTAAAAAATGAATCCCTGATTGATCTGCACAGCACCTACGAATTGCACCAACATATGCAGACCGATATTTACAAGAGACATAAGCAATGATTGGACCATACGCGTACAACAACACCTGTTCATTGTTGTTTTTAATATGGTTTTCTCTTCTCGTGGAAGCAGTCTAAGACAGCAAATCAAGATTCGTTGTAAATATACTTGACACCATCCAGTGGTCGTAAGTTGATTAGAATGAATGGAGCGAGAACACGACGAATGAGTCTTTCAATACCGTATCATCGACCCTCACCCACCATTACTTTTCGATAGTTGGCAAATTTTGGCTGTCTTAGGTTAGACAAATGGAGTCGGCCAATGTTTGCTAGCTGAAGTCTATTCTTAAAAATAAATTTACCTTATAGCCATTTCGGTCACTATTTCTGGTGTGGGTCTTTTGAATTTCGGGAAATCCTCCAACGTTTTAGAATACTGCTTACACCGATTTTGGTACCGGCGCGGATCTGCCGAATGCTCAATTGTGCGCTATAGGGCTATCTGAGTACTTCTTGTGATTTTCGCATTCCTATCCTCTTGGCTGACAAATCCGCTCCACAATGGGAACATAGGAATACTGTAATGAATTTCCGTCTATCTGTTGGCGAGCCGCAACCATCCATCCGGGATTCTGGGTTGGTCGATATAAAACCGGCCGTTTTTACGCTGCAAATTAAAATTCTGGAACGGCATTCCAATAATGTTTTGTTGTATGACCTGAACTGCATCAGTGTAAATGGCTGTTACGATTGCCAAGTGGCCATAGCGGCTATCGGAAAAGACGAGTATGTCATTAACTTCAGGAGCGGCTGAACCGTCATTTCTAATCTGCAGCAGATCGCGTTTCACGTTGAGTTTGCCGGAATCCAGCGATGCGTCGAAATAATCGCGTGCATGACCCCACACGTGGGGCATGCGATGGTTTAAAGCTTGATCGTAGAAACGTTTGACAAATTCCACGCATTGCCATTTTTGGCCATAATAATAGGCCTGATCAAGACTAAAATGTTTGCCGTGACTGCGGTCTTTGTCTGAACCATTTTCGAAAACTGCAATATCCAAATGTCGCCCCGTTTCGGTACCGATCTGGGATAATTGGAAATTGTCGGTCGGGTCGGGCACGATGATATTGCTGATACTTAGATTCAGTTCGCCGTATTTAATGTCGGATCGCTCTATTTTCTATCTTTAGCGACTTTGGCCAATAGCTTGTCCAGATTGTTCGCAAAAGCTTGGCGGTCCGTTTGGCTCAGCGCATTGGGGCCGCCGGTATTTATGCCACTAGCCCGCAGCGTGTCCATAAAATCTCTGACATTCAAGCGTGCTCCGATATTTTCCGCGGTATACAATTCCCCCCGCGGATTTAGCGCTCGTCCGCCTTTCCCAATGACTTCGGCCGCCAACGGAATATCGCTCGTGATTACAAGATCTCCAGCGTTAAGCCGTTTAACGATTTCATTGTCAGCGACGTCAAAACCCGATCTTACTTGAAGCATATTGATGTAGCGCGACGGCGGAACCGGAACCGTATGATTTGCTACAAGTGTTAGCAAAATATTCGTGCGCTCCGCAGCCTTGAATAACATTTGTTTGATGGGTACCGGGCAGGCGTCTGCATCTACCCATATTTTCATTTTATTGAGTTTATATTGTTGCATAAACGTAAGTGAGAGAGGGGGTAGAAAAGCTCAGCTTAGATTTTGTTTAAGACCTTGACCAACGCGTGTTGTTGCGCAAGGCAAACTTGGACGGAAAAACACAGCATACTATAGCGTATTCGAGTCTACTTGTAATTGTAATGCAAAGATACGCGCTTCAACGAAAAATTGGCCAGGTGCTAAGCCAGTACAGGAAATTTTCCCAGCTATCCGGTTTGAGACTCCAGCCGTTCCCATAGTTGTTTTTCACGCGATAGACCCAACACCAATTGTGCGGTTTTGATTCCGGAAACGCATACCGCATACACACCACCACCGGGTTCGGTCCAGTGCCCGGAAAAAAATAAACCTGCTAATGGGCTTTGGTTGCCAAGTCTGCCGGGTCCGATTTGGTTGGGAGAAACCTCCCAACCATAAGCGGCACCCATATCATTCAACGTGTAGCGCTCCATAGTACGGGGCGATCCGGCTTCGATGAACAAAATATGTTGTTTTAATCCGGGGATTTGGCGTTCGGCAATGTCCAACATGGTTTTGGAGAAACGGTCTTTGCAGCTTCGCCACGATTCACCGACATCGTAAGGGACTAGCGTGGTAAGCATCAGTAAATGATGACCTTTAGGCGCGAGAGAAGGATCCACCAGAGTCGGCACAGTGATACTAATCCATGTGATATTTCCAGCCAGCGTGTCGGCAAAATTCTGTTCGTGGTCGAAGTTTTGAAAGTAAAATGATTCGTGTGTTGTGCAGACCTCTCTCAAGTCCAGGTCGGTTGCGATATAGACTACGAAGGCTGATATTGAGGGTTTTAGATTATCCATTTGACGCAGAAACTGATCCGGTAGGTTTTTCGTACCGACCAGCGAATGGATGGTCTGACGTGCATCGGCGTTGGATATAACAATGGGTGCACTAATTCGTTGACCATTATCCAGAGTCACACCTTTAACCTTTGCGTGCTCAACGTCAATCCGTTTGGCGCCGATTTTGTACAAAATTTCTCCGCCCGACGCCTGTAGAGAATTTACCAGTACGTTGGCCAGATTCTGAAATGAGCCCTTACAATAATAGGCGCCGTCGACCGTATAGCCGATAAACATTATCGTCCAATATAAGAACGAAAGTTTGGAAGGTGGTAAACCCAGATAAGGCCATAGCGTTGATATTATGGCCTTTAGGCGCGGGTTGTCGATGAACTCATCCAGACCTTCGGTCAGAGTTGTTCGCCTATAGTGCAGAAAAGTCGGAATCTTTTCCGTAATCGCGCCGCCATCTGCGAAGGTTTGATCGGCTATGGTTGCTTCCTCGCACAAGCGTAAGCATACCTTGGTCAATCTGCGCAGCCCTTCGGTCTCTTCCGGGAATATTTTTGCGTGGGTTGTTACGAATGATTCAAGTTGTTGTGGAATTTCGACGCTAAAATCGGGAAATACCGCTCGGGTATAGGGGTCAACGGAAATAAATTCGATTTTATTCATGACGCCCAATGCATCCAGAATGCGATGAATCGCTTGTCCGCCTTTGAAACCGCGGTTTTGACACCCGCTAATCAGGTGTACGCCGGAGTCAAAGGTATATTGTTTTCTTTTGAAGAAATGCGCGTAACCCCCGGGCCGGTCATGCCGTTCGATAACCAGAACGGATTTCCCGCTGCGCGCTAATAATGCCGCAGCGCTCAAACCGCCCAATCCAGCACCAATTACGATGACATCGTAAGCTTCTTTGCTAGATTCTCGGTGGAAGTTCATTCAAGGCTATTTATTTCGCGATCCAAACGGTCAAATTCGCAGTGATGTTTACACCTGTGGGCATAGTGATCTATTTTGGGATAGATTCGTATACCCCTTCAATTTAGAATAACTAATGATTTTGGGCGGCTGTAAGCAAGAAGAATTGCGGCCGATTGTATCTGTTTTGGACGGGTGTGCACAGGTTTTGCTTCTGCATGGGTGGAAGTACCACACCCTGTCCATGGCGAATAGATTTTCGAAGTTCGGTTGGATATATAGCTTTTATCTTGTCAATTATGGTCGAAATTGCAGTCGTAATTCCCGCTTATAACGAAGAAACAACCATAGCGTCGGTAGTGGATGCGGTGTTGGAAACCCACGAGACTGTAATAGTGGTTAACGATGCGTCTACAGATTCAACATCTACAAGCCTTAATGGAAAACCGATTAGACTGGTGAACCTGCCGCAGAATTTCGGCAAGGCCGGCGCACTCTCGGTTGGTTTTGACGAAGCCACGAAAATGGGTGCCAACGCAGTGATTACAATGGACGGGGATGGCCAACACGAGGCAAAGGATATCGTGAAATTTCTCGCTGCGGCGAGAAAATATCCTAATGCATTGGTCATTGGTTCCCGGGAAACCAACACTGAACAGGCACCCAAAGCGCGGTTATTCGCGAATAAATTTGCCAATTTCTGGATCTCGTGGGCGTCGGGCATGGCGATCAGCGATAGCCAATGCGGTTTTAGGTTGTACCCGCTGGCAATTATTCAGCGATTGCGGCTAAAAACTGATAAATCGCACAGTTTTGTTTTCGAAAGCGAGGTTGTGATTGAAGCGTGCAGGAACGGTTTTGAGTTAGTCTCAGTGCCGATACGGTCTTATTACCCTGAAAATCGGCGCAAGAGTCATTTTCGCCCAATTATAGATATCGCTAGAATTACTCAGATGGTCGCGCTCAAATTATTAGCCCGGGGCCTGTACATAAGAGGTTTGATTAACGCGTTGAACGGGCAACCGAAATTAATACGATAAGTACACGCGGGATATTATTTAGTGGATTGTCTGATCGGGAAATCTGGCTAGATTAGTCCAATAGTTTCAATCCCGGTGGTAGCGCTTCGCCAAATATCCGTTTGCTATCGGATTCGTCCAATTGCGTAACCTGTTCGATGAGTTTGCTCCACGAAGCCGGTGCTTTAGTCTCCCGAAGTTGCCGCAAAACCTTATCGCGATCAATTTGTTCTATATCACGTTCGCGGTCACCGCTCATTCGGCACAGCATAGTCGCGGCAAATCCGATATGTTGTTTTTTCTTCCAGTCCTGATGCAATAAAAACTTCAGCCATTCATTGGCGGTCTTAACCGGGATAACGTTGTGCGTGCTGCCATGGAAAGGTACGCGTGCACCTATTCTGCCCATGGCCCACCAGCTTTGATCGGGTTCACTGGCTTTTTGCAACCTTTTTAACAGCCAACTACCGATTTGCATTTTGTCATCGATAGGCAATCTTTCTAATACACCCACCAGCCGAACTAGGTCTTCGTAACCGCGTTTTTTTATCTGGGTTGCGGTTTTGCCCTGACGCGCGGTAGCTGGATTGATGTACTTGCCGATGTCCGAATAGATTTTGCTTTGTTGTTCGGCATTTAATCCGCCCGCGATACGCCGCCACAGGGTCCACCATTCAGTCCAGTTTTGAGCTTCGTTAAGAAATTGTGGATTTTGCCCATGGATCCGCCAAACTTGCTCACAACGCCAGTCGTCCAATTCCACACCAAATCCTGGCCGTAGGCAAAACCCAGCTAGGCTTAACCAAACCCTTTCGTGTTCGGCCGAACGCCGGCGGTTTTTGACGCCGTCCAACAGTACACCGAATAATTCGCGGAGCAACGCAGGCTCCCAGCTGAATCGAGGTCCTAGTATTTTTTCCAAATCTCCGCGTAATCCTTTGACTGATTTCGTTCCTGATGTGTGGGATTTTTGACCAAAAACTTGATGGATGCGCGCCACCGCTTTGTCGAAATTCGCCGGCAGACTGGCAGTCGAATCAGAAGGTGTTTGACGATCTGTTCGAATTTGGAATTGCAGATCCCAGCGTTGCTGATTATCGTTCAATGAAACGCATTGAATTTGAATTGTCCCAAATTCGGTCAAAGTTGCGGCTATCTCAACTTTCTCTTCGGTTTGCTGGTCTGAAGTAGCATGTTCCAGCGTTACCGCAAGCGGAGGTAAAGATACGAAATGCTCGTCCGATGTATCGACTAGCGCACCTGATTTGAAGACTGTGGTTTCTGTAGAAGACACTAAATGAAAGCGAACCGGCTGTCCCAGCCGCAGCGAGAATGTTCGCTTGGAAAGCCTTATTTCTTGCCCTTCGTCGGTTCCGCGCGGCAGTATGCAAATGCCGTGTTGGGTTTTCTTTGTTTTATCTTCTACCTGGAGGAAATAGCTACGTGCCGAACCGCCCCCGATCTTTATTTGCTGACCGCGCCGCGCCATCGCGTACGCGACTGCGCCAAAAGCTACGGCCAATTCGGGTTGAGGGTTTTCCAAGTGGCGTAAAGCTTTTCCTCGCCATGAGGAAAGAATTTTCAGTACCCGCTGGGTGAGCAATTCACTGCGAAACATCCCGCCGTTCAACAAGATTGCATCGGGAACCGGTGCTGAATCTTGGCTACCTATGATTTCTTGTAAGGTTGAATTGTGGTTGGATAGGAATTGCGCGAGGTGCTTGGTTATGGCCGGGTCGGCTACGTACGGTAGTCCAAACTCGACGACTCCACTGCGTTTTCTGTCTGGATATTCGTCTAGCTTGGACAGTGGGAAAAATCCGTCGAGTACGATCTGTTCTATCTGTTCGCGGGTCAAGCTAACTGAGCGAGCGCCTCCGATCAGTCGCGAGCCAGACCCCAGCAGTGTAACTTTGCCGCTATCCGGTGCGCTACCGGTGAGTAGGGCTTCTTTTACCGAGCGGCATTGTTCTATCAATTGGTACAGGTCGGCGGTAGAAAGCTTTTTATTGTCGCTGGTCAGCTGTTTTTCGGCGAGATGGGCTAAACTGAGGTCAATATTATCCCCGCCGAGCATCAAATGGTCGCCCACCCCGATACGATCGAGTTTTGGGCTATCGTCTCCGGGTGAGACTTTGATTAACGTAAAATCACTGGTTCCACCGCCGATATCGCAGACCATGATCAATTTGATATCGGCTAGCGTTTTTTTAAGGTTCTTTTTGTTCTGCCACAACCAGTCGTAACAAACCGCTTGAGGTTCTTCCAATAGCCGGGCTTTTGCCAGGCCCGCACGCTTCGCGGCTTCCAGAGTCAGCGAACGCGCGGCCTCGTCGAAGGATGCGGGAATCGTAATGGTAATGTCTTGCTGCCGCAAAGGAGCATCTTCAAATTGGGTATCCCAGGCGCTTCGTACATGAGCCAGGTAGCTGGCGCTGGCGACAACGGGTGAAGTTTTTTGTACCCCTTCAGGCGCGCCCCATGGCAAAATGTTTGCGGTTCGGTCTACGGCCGTGTGTGACAGCCAACTTTTGGCGCTATTGACGGTACGGCCGTGGCTTTTGGCGCCTAAGTTTCTAGCCAGTTCACCGATAACAACATTTTTGACTGGGTCTCTAATATCTGGTTGGGGCCAGGTTAGCTGAATGTCGGAGGTAGCGAGTTCATCGTCACCGGCATGATAGCGCACTGATGGGAGTAGTCGGCGTTTTGCAACTTCACCAGGCGCGACCAGTTGTTCAATCTCAAACAGTTGCAGATCCGGTTTGGTTTTATTGCTATCGGCATAGGCGACTACGGTATGGGTTGTACCCAAGTCGATTCCAACCAGGTAACGAGCTTTTTTTTTGCGTTGGCTGCTCATTGAATAAGTATTGGTAAAAGTCCGAGTACGCTAAGCCGCGGCAAATTGGATCGACCAATTTACTTGACGTCCGATTTTGGATTCGCCGCGATTGGGTTCTAAGCCCTAGTTCGCTTCGCTAGGCCGGTTTGATTTCGGAATCAAATAGCCCAGTATGGATCGTTGGTCCGGCTTAAATATCGTTAGTTCTTGAATGACCAGAAGGATTTACCTGATTTTTCCGATTCTGCCGATTGCTCGGCTGCAGTCTCCGTATCGGAAGTTTCCTCGGTTGGTTCGACATCTGTTTCGGTACTTTCGGTTTCAGAATCAATTGGAGAGGTTCCGGCATCATCGGTTTCGCTGATTACTTCGGTATTCTGGTTTATGCTTACGTTATCTTCGCCCGCTCGTACATCAAATTCTACCTTCCAACGGTTTCCACCTTCTTTGGCGACAGCCTCTAGTTTTAGCGTTCCAACCTCAGTGACTGCTGCACACAATTGTACTGGAACTATCTCGCCGGTATCACGGTCTTCGACAGGGAGTGTGACCTCAATTTCGTCGAGTTCTTCAATTTCGTCAGGTGACCAGTAATCCAATCGCTGACCGACACCGTCTTCGCGCCGGACGCTGGAACCAAAAAAACGGAATCGTACCGGTTCACCTACGACCAGACCGAATTCGTAGGGGGGAAGTTCTGATTCAGTGCCTTCTTCCATGCCAAACGGTGCTATACAAAGCGCTTGCAGCGGTGGGGGCATTCCGGGTACAGCGGGCATAGCACTTTCTACGCCGACGTAATAGGCGGCTGCCGTACCACCACGAATTCGAACCCCGCTGCCTCGACGCACATAACCGTAGTAGGCAGCACCGCGCGCAACTGACAGATCCAAGTCGGCACCTTGTAGTAGTCGGGCTGGAGGTGCCTGTTCTGCATTGAGCCAGTCATTCAAAATATTCATCAGGCGTTCCGCAAGCGGTGTGGCTTTAAGTACTCCGCCGTTGAATAATACAGCGGAGGGGTGCAGAAAACTGGCGCTTTCGGGTTTGTCGTATCCGCTGAGTTCGTCTGCCGCACCCAATTGGCGGCTCAGAAAGAACGCCAGATGCCGGGTTATCGCAGCATCCTGAGCGTAGGGTAGGCCGATTGTGGTCAATCCCGTGCGCGCCTGGCTGAAGGGCCGTTCGTCAGATTTGACCTCGGGCAGAAAACCTTGCACTAAAACTGTATCCAATTCTGAACGGGTTAGCTCGCTGCGAATGCTGCCACCAACCAGTGACGACCCGCGGCTGGGGACAACCAATGGGAATTCATTGTTATCAGGGTTTTGGAATAGCGATTCTTTGGCGTCCCGGCAGCCATGCATCAGGGCTTGGATTTGCCAGGGTTCCAATCTTTTTCCGTCGGCTTCGAGTTTGGCTTTGACCGTATAAGCCAACGCCAGGTCCATGTTATCTCCACCCAACAGGATATGGTCACCGACCGCGACCCGATTGAGGGAAAGGTTACCGTTTTCTTGTGTTACCGCGATCAGTGAAAGGTCTGTCGTGCCCCCACCAACATCGATCACCAGAATAATATCACCTACGTTAACCTGATCACGCCAATCCGCGCCGCTTTGTTGAATCCAACTGTAAAGCGCCGATTGTGGTTCTTCCAACAATATCGCGTGGCCGATACCCACGGTTCGGGCGGCTTCGGCGGTGAGCTCTCTGGCCGCTGGGTCGAATGAAGCCGGAACCGTCAATGAGATTTCTTGCCGGTCAAGCGGTTCGTCAGGGAATTTGTGATCCCAGGCGTTTCTGAGATGTTCTAGGTAGTGAATCGATGCTTGTAATGGCGAAATTCTTTCGACTTCTTCCGGTGCTTCTATAGGTAAAATTGCCGATCGGCAATCTACACCAGAATGACAAAGCCAACTTTTGGCACTGGAAACCAATCGGATAGGGGTTTTGCTGCCGAGTTGACGGGCCAGTTCGCCTACATTGGCGTCGGGTTTTTCATCCCAGGGCAGTACAATGTCGTTGTCGGCCAGTTCATCTTCGTGTGCTTGATAGAGAAAGGAGGGCAATTGGTTTCTCTCATCCACAGTCCCTGGTGCAGTGAGTTGTGGCACCGCCAGCACATTCTGCACGACATTGTCACCATCGCTGGTGTTCAAATCGACATAGGAGAGTACACAGTGGGTTGTACCTAAGTCGATTCCAACTGAATAGCGGGCGCCTTCGTTTTGGTTGGTATCATTCACAATTCAACCTCCGCCGAGGCAATAATGTTGACGTTATGGTCATCGGCGATTTTGGGTAAACGTATAGATGTCACTTGCCAACCCCGATGCACCAATGTCCCAGAAAATGGTGCTTTGCCGACGATATTTCCGGTTAATCTAATCTCGGCGGGATTGAATCCGGACTTGATGGTGACCCGGCTATTTTCTTGATCTTTGCGGACCGGCGCGAAATCAAAATGACTGTGCAAAACCTTGGAGCAACCTTCGTGAACGATACGGGCTGCCGCGCCGATGTCCGAATCAGAGAATGCTGCTATATCTTCTTCTATAAAGTCAATAAATCTGGCCTCTTGTTGCAGTAAACCGAGTAGTTGTAATGCGGCATCCGGCGTCGCCTCTTTCAGAACTGTGGCGGGTTTCAGAACTGTGGCGGGTTTATCCGGGGCGCTTTTAACAGCTGTTGCACTGGTTTTTTTCGGTTCGCGTGTCTCTGGTTGAGATTGGGTTGGGGTTTTATTTCTTCTGACCAGTCCTATAACTACAATACTAAGTAGGATAATAATCAGAATTGATTCTATGATAGCGATGCTACCTAAGCCAAGGTGCAGTATATCTATGGTATTGGGCACTGATGATAAATCGAATTTCATCGAGATTCCTCGTGGGAGATGATGGCGATAAACCGACGGGTTGTTATTTTATCGGGTTGACGGATTATTATTGTTCTAGTTTCGAAGTTGACTGAAAAAAACACTAATGGATTGTTCTAAGTTCCTAAATTGGGGGTTAATGTGAGTTGATTCAAGTCTAAATTCTGTTCTAGTCAGGGTGTCCTTTGACTTTGGGCAAACATCATGGCCTGTAGCACTTTTCGCACAGCCTGATGTCTTTTCCGCATCAAAAAGCGGTTGACCGTGGCCACTTCGACGTTTTCCGACAGAAAAGTTTCCTTAATGGGTATAAGTTTGTTTTCGCACTTTTTTAAAATGAGCGAGGTCGCGTCCCGTGAATCCAGCTGCGTGTTACGCATTTGGGAAATTTCTCCGCCCAGGCAACGGTGATATTCAACGGTTTCCGATTGAACTTTGTTAATGGTTTCTCTGGATAACGCCGATGCCTGCCATTCTTCTGCAGCGATAGCCTGACCAGCTAATGCATAATTAATGATAACAATCAATCCAATTATAGGGTTGTTCATGTGAGGCTCCGGATTCTATCAGGGCGCCATTTTACGCGAATTAAGCTCAAGAAAGAACACAAGCTTCGAGCGGAGAACGCGGATTTTTCTGATTGAATGTCTTGGCCATTACCTGGTACCTGGAAATTGACCCTACGAAATCATTGCACAATTAAAATACAATTATTGTTTGTAGGGTACAGTCAAGCTAGAATCACTTCCGAGTCAATATAATTGAGATATGAATATGGATTTTCGGGCTAGACTGATCAACGGCGAAACCTTATTGGGGACAATGATCACGTTACCATCACCGGAGATGGTCGAGATCATGATTGATGTCGGTTACGATTGGTTGTTTGTAGATTGTGAGCATGGTGCATTTGATACGGCTACCGCGCAATCGTTGTTACAAGCTGCCGGAAATAGGTGTCCCTGTGTGATTCGAGTACCCAATAGCGATGATGTGTGGATCAAGAAGGCTTTGGATATCGGTGCATCTGGGATTATAGTTCCGCAAGTCAATTCTGCCAGCCAGGCGCGCTCTGTGGTTGCGTCGTGTAAATACCCGCCTGAGGGTACCCGTGGGGTTGGGATTGGTAGGGCGCATGGTTATGGCGCCAACTTCAATGACTATGTTGCCTGCGCTAACGACCAAATTGCGGTTATTGTGCAGGCCGAGCATATCGACGCCGTTAACAGAATTGATGAAATTGTCGAAGTTAAAGGAATCGATGCGGTTTTGATCGGACCATACGATTTGTCTGCGAGTTTGGGCAAGATTGGGAAGTTGGATGATCCGGAGTTGGCGGTTGCCATCGAAAAGGTTCGTTCATGTTGCGCGGCGGCGGGGATAAAACTAGGTTTTTTTGGTGTAAGTGCGGAAGCGGTTAAACCTTTTTTAGCCCAAGGATATACACTGGTGGCAGTTGGTGTGGATGTCTTATTCGCGAGCAAGAGCGCGGCGGAGACCTTGCAATCATTACAATATTCTTGAAATTGCCGGTTTGAATTAGCCTAGCTAAATCATGCCGAACGGACCGGCAGTCAATGGTAAATTTACTTTCCAGAATTCTCTTACCGACTTCGCTGATAGTGGGTGTTGTGCTATTGGCAACGATTTTATTGCTTCGATGGCAGGTGGAGCATTCCATCGCCGAACAGGCTTCGGGTCAAGGCCGCTATATTCAGAGCCTGTTCCAGGCAAAGTTAATCGAGCATTCCAATAAAATGACCGCAATGCTGATTACATTGCAGCGTAATCCAGCGGTGAAGGAAGCTTTAAAGCAACAAGATAGGGCGTCGTTGTTTGAATTGAGCTTGGGCTTATACGAACAGCTGCGTTCCCGCAATTTACTGGCAAGTTTTGCCTATTTAAATTCTGACCGGACAACTTTGTTGCGGGTAGAAAATCCTGATTCGAAAGGGTCCGTTGTTGACAAGACTACGACACTAGCGGCCGCCCAAAGCCAGGAAATAGCGACGGGTTTGGAATATGGAGGCTTAGCGCAATTACATTTATGGATAGTCGCACCTTGGTACGAAAAGGATTTACTTATAGGGTATGTTGAGCTTGGCACCAGCATTGATCAATTATTATTGAGTTTGGCTGATTTACTGGACCCTACGCTCTATATTGCATTAAATAAGAAAAAAATCGATCAAGATGCGTGGCACAATCTGCAGCGATCGACCAATAACACCATGGACTGGAATCGGTTTCCGGAACATGTCGTGGTAGCCGTCGAATCGAACACGATTTCAGCTGAAGTCGCCGATTTCATAAAGACCTCTTTGAACGAGCCTGTTTCAGCATCTGTAGCCCAACTTTCAAGTGGAGAATTTCGATACTGCTTGAATCGTATTCCGGTTGTGGATGCGAATAAAAACCAAGTTGCGGAGATTCTTGCCTTGGTTGATATCACCAAATTGGTAAATCAATCAAACCGAGCTTCAACCGTGGTAATAAGCACTGTCAGCTTGGTGGGTTTCGGCTTGTTAGTGGTCTTGTTTATTTTGGCCAACTTTACCCAGAGACAATGGGTTTTTTCCAAGCAGGCTTTGGTCAGCGCCAAAGACGAGTTGAACGAACGATTTCTAGAAAAAACCGAAAAACTTCGCCGCAGTGAAACGGATTATCGGGAGTTGGTTCAAAACGCGAATAGCATCATTTTACGTTGGACCAGGGAAGGCTGTATTACATTTATTAACCAATTTGCGTTGGACTTTTTTGGTTTTAGTGAAGCGGATGTTATTGGACACAGCCTGATGGAGACAATAATCCCGAAATCACGGAAATTTGAACAAATAGATTTTGAACGGATGGTTGACGAACTCGCGCAATCTCCGGTAACGCATGGCGACAATGAATTTAGGAATGTGAAACGAGACGGAACACAGGTGTGGATTTCATGGACCAATCGAGTGATTAAGGACGATTTGGGTAATGTTGTCGAGATTTTGTCTATCGGACATGATATTAGCGGGAAGAAAAGTGCAGAAAAAGAGCTTAATCTGGCGGCATCGGTATTTGAGAATATTGTCGAAGGTGTCATGATTACCAGCCCTGATGGTGAAATATTGCGTACCAACCGGGCCTATTCTTTGATTACTGGGTTTAGTGAGCTCGAGGCTTTGGGGAAAACACTTGAAGCCTTTTTTGATCCCGCTCATCATGGACCGGGATTTTATCGACAAATGTGGGAAACATTGACTGCAAAGGGTTTGTGGCAAGGTGAGGTCTGGAATAAACGACGAAACGATGAAAGTTACCCGCAATGGTTGAGTATTTGTGTAGTTCAGGGTGCCGATGGTAATGGCTCTCATTATGTGGGTGTATTTACAGATATCACTGAGCAAAAACACAATCAAGAACAGATTTATCGTCTGGCTCATTTCGATTCTTTAACGGGTTTGCCCAACCGAATTTTATTTCAGGACCGTTTAAGCCATGCATTAGCAGAAGCTAAGCGTAATGGAGTCCACTTACCGATACTTTTTTTAGATCTCGATCGATTCAAATCGGTTAATGATTCAATGGGGCACGGCACCGGGGATCTCTTGTTGCAGCAGGTCGCCATACGTTTGGCAAATTGCGTCAGGGCATCAGATACAATCGCTAGAATGGGTGGAGATGAATTTACCATTATCCTGGGACCCTCTGTTTCTGTCGAAGAAGTCATCGTAAGTGTTACCCGCGTTTCGCATAATATTACTGACGAATTCAAAGTACCCTTTGAATTGGAGGATAATGCCGTGGTTATATCTACGAGCATAGGCGTTGCGGTCTATCCGCAAGATGGTGTTTCACTGTCAGATTTGCTTAGAAATGCTGACATGGCGATGTATCATGCCAAGCAGGAATCCTCGGGTTTCTCTTTTTACCAAGCAGAAATGAATGCAGCGACTTTAGAGCGGCTGAATATGGAGCAGGATCTATATAGAGCTCTGGAAAAGGATCAATTCGAAATTTATTACCAACCCTGCGTTCGAATAACCGATGGAATGGTGGAAACCGTTGAAGCACTTATTCGCTGGCATCATCCAACGCGTGGTTTGATGGGGCCTGGCCAATTTATTGGTATTGCTGAAGAAATTGGATTGGTTTCAGCCCTTGGAGAATGGGTCCTTAGTACCGCGGTTAATCAGGCAGTATTTTGGCGCAGTCGGGGCTTGAGGCCAGTTCGAATCGCGGTGAATGTATCACCCTTTCAAATTCGTGATAAAAAGTTGGCGGATATGGTTCAGTCGGTGTTGGATGAATCGGGATTCCCACGTGATCAACTGGTCCTAGAAGTTACCGAAAGCATGTTCCTGGATCCGCTTTCTGACCAGGCAACAGAAACGATCAATAATCTTTGCGGTATTGGGGTTCGATTTGCAATTGATGACTTCGGTATCGGTTATTCTTCATTGACACGCTTAAAGCTATTGCCGATCGATACGTTAAAAGTCGATCGTTCTTTTGTCGCCGGGCTGTTAGACAATGAAAATGATACGGCGATTACCCAAACGGTTATTGACATGGCCCATAGATTCAAACTGAATGTCGTTGCCGAAGGCGTGGAAACAGAGCAGCAATTCAATTTTCTGAAGCTACATGGTTGTGATGCTGTTCAGGGCTATTTTCTGGCGCGGCCTGCGCCTGTCCACGAGACCGAAAAGATTTTGGGGAAATGCTTTGGGCAGCCAAACTTATAGGTCGGATAGATACAATCGAATTATTGGGAATACGCCGGGTTAATGATTCCTCGATGTCTAGTGGTTTAACGATCGATAAAGAAGTTTGATAAGGCCTATTAAGACGCCTTGTGAATGAAACAATTCCTTAATCGATCTAAACTGGCGCCAATTTTCCTATATAATGCCGCTTTTTTCGCTTCGCATTAGCGAGGCGCTATCGAATAATAATATGGATCCAGGCACGATAATAATTCTTCTGGCCGCTGCATTTTGTGTTTTCATGGCATGGGGAATCGGTGCAAATGATGTTGCCAACGCGATGGCTACATCGGTTGGTTCACGAGCGTTAAGCTTAAAACAAGCGGTATTTTTGGCCGCGATCTTTGAATTTCTGGGCGCCTACCTCGCAGGCGGTCAAGTGACCGCGACGATTAGAAAAGGCATCGTCGCGGCAGATTCGTTCAGCGCAACCCCAGATCTTCTGATTTACGGAATGCTGGCCTCGCTTTTGGCCGCGGGATGCTGGCTGGCGATAGCATCCTACAATGGATGGCCGGTATCGACTACGCACAGTATTGTTGGCGCGGTTGTTGGATTTGCGGCGGTAGGCGTCGGACCGGAATCCGTCAATTGGGCGAAGGTCGTTATGATTGCGACCACATGGGTGACTTCGCCACTAATGGCTGGAATTATTTCCTATTTGATCTACCGCAGCATTAATTGGTTGGTATTGGAAAGCGCTGACCCGATCAAAAGTGCAGTACGCTATTGTCCGTTTTATTTATTTCTGGTCGGGTTCGTTCTGGTTCTGGTCACGATCAAAAAGGGCCTAAAACATATAGGCTTGGGTGTTTCGGACGGTCAAGGGATTGTTATGGCGGTATTTATTGGCGTGATAGTCGCGTTGTTGGGTGCGATGTTGTTGCGGCGTGTAAATTTGACTGCTAAAACCGATCAGGCCGAAAGTCTATCGGGTGTCGAAAAGATATTCGCCTTGTCTATGATATTCACTGCATCAGGTATGGCATTTGCCCATGGTTCCAACGATGTTGCCAACGCTGTGGGCCCGATGGCGGCGATCGTTGGTGTGTTGCAATCCGGGCAAGTTGGGCAGACGGCGTCTTTACCGCACTGGGTTTTGTTAATCGGAGCTTTGGGTATAGTGCTTGGATTGGCAACCTATGGTTACAGAGTGATTAGCACGGTGGGCAATAAAGTAATTGATTTATCGCCGAGTCGTGGTTTTTCAGCCGAAATTGCCGCAGCAATCACCGTAGTGTTGGCGTCTTATACCGGCGTACCGATATCAACCACGCATACGCTGGTGGGTGCGATCTTGGGGGTTGGGTTCGCTTGTGCCCAATCGTCTGTTGATTTTTCCGTGGTTAAACAAATTATCGTTTCCTGGCTGGTCACGCTACCGGCCGGAGCCGCGCTGTCAATAACGTTTTTCTTTATTTTCAAGAATACTCTGAGCGGCTTAGGTTAGTGGTTAGATGTTGCTGATGGTCTGAAGCACAACGGAAAATCTTGCTACGGATTCACATCCATTGGATCGGAAGCAATTCTGCGGTATAACCAGGCCATTGAAATTCCGCGAGCAACCATAAATAACATGAAAGCCCCCCAAAGTCCGTGATTACCATAGGGTTGTAGTGCATGCCAGCTTGGAATAAAAATCAATGCTGCGGCGAAGATCATCGAATTCTGCATTTCACGTCCGCGCGTCGCGCCAATAAATATGCCGTCCAGCAAAAAACTTGGTGCGGATATTATTGGGGCAATTACGGCCCATGGCAGATAGGTCTGTGCCGCGTGAGCGACGGCAGATATAGTAGTCATTAGACCGATCAAATTCACGCCGAATGCGGCATAGGCTGAGCAGAACAATAGCGCTATTGCCGTTGACCATTGTGCGCAAGCTTTTACTGAGGCTTTCAATCCAGTGCGGTTGCGCGATCCTATGGTTTTGCCAATTAGGGCTTCAGCGGCATAGGCAATCCCATCCAATCCGTAGGCCATTAGGGTGTAGAAATTGAGCAGTGCAGCATTTGCCGCCAGTATTACATCGCCCTGTTTCGCACTTTGAGCGGTGAAGAAAGCAAACACTAGGATTAGGCACAGCGTGCGCACGAAAATATGCCGATTTATTGTCAGCATATGGGTTATTTTTCCGGGGGCTGCGATGGTGGTCCAACGCCATGAACTGGGATGACGAAATCCAGCCCTATAGATTAGTCCAATACCGATGATTAGACCCAGGTATTCTGCGATAACTGTAGCCAGCGCGATTCCGTGAATATCCATTTCGAACACTAGGACAAATAGTAGATCCAATAGGATGTTACAACCATTCGAAACCAATAAAAGAATCAACGGTATTTTGGTGTTTTGTAGACCTATAAACCAGCCGATAACGACTAGGTTTGCCAATGATGCGGGCGTGCTCCAGATCCTTGTAGAAAAATAGATCGTCGCCAGGCTTTCAACCCGAAGACTACCATCGATCAGTGTGAAACTAACCCAAGCAATCAGATTTTGCAGCGCTAAGATGATTACGGCTAATGCCACGGAAATGAGCAGCGCGCGTATCAACGAAGCGCGTACTTCGTCTATATCGCCTGTGCCAAATGCTTGCGCGGTGATCCCTGTTGTTCCCATGCGCAAGAAGCGCAATCCCCAGAAAATAAAATTGAAGATTAATCCTCCCACCGCGACAGCCCCGACGTATTCAGCCGAAGGAAGGTGACCCATGACAGCAGTGTCAACGATACCTAGTAGAGGGATTGATAGGTTAGATAACACCATCGGGCCCGCGAGGTGGATGACTTGACGGTGAATTGTTGGTAATCGGTACAAGAGCGGATTCGTCAATATGAATTGAATTATATATCAGCGGGAAGAGAATCTGTCGCTTAGGTCTGCTGATTATAAATACTATCCGAGGAAATAGCGCAGACTGTACGAAGGATTGACTGGCTGAGGTTTTATTTCAAGCCAGATTTGTTGGATTAGCTTCCACCAAGAATTGGGGCGATGGATGATTACTGCGGTTGAGCTGAAATTGCCGTTGAAATACGGCTGTAATGTATCGACGGTCGAAATGCTTGTGGTAGGTCAATCTAAGTCGAAAGCCGACATAGATTATGAGTTTGTTTGGATATTTGGGTTTGATGATCAATGATAAACGTTAAACCCTTTGCAACGGGTTTAACGTTTTAACCAGGCAGCCAGTCAGTCAGAGCGGCATTGTAATTAGATCATTACAGTTGAGTGACCTCGTAACCTTTGGTTTTTAATAATTCAACGATACCTTCAGGTCCGGTCATGTGTCCGGAACCTACGATGACAAAAAAGTTGCCGCCGGTTTGAACCAACTGGTCGATTTTTTGTGTCATTGAATGGTTACGTTTGGTGAATAATTCATCATATATTTTTTTGTAGGATGGGTCAGAGTCAACCCCTTGTGTTGTGAGTTGGTGCAGTTTTTCGGTATCTCCGGTTTGCCAAGCAGACAGCATATTGCGAAATATTTGCGGTCCTTGGTCGAAATCCTTTAATGATTGTGCCAGCAATTTGTCCTGATCCAATTCGGAGAAGCTGCGCAGTAAATTTATCTGAAAATCGGCAGATTCAAGCTCCACGATATTCTTTTTGCCTCGGGCGCCGGTAATAAAATAATGGTCAACGCCAAGTTTTGGACTAAAGCCGCTTTCCTGTATCGACAATCCCATCAACATTAGCGTGATTACCCAGGGTTTTTGCAGCTTTAATGCTTCAATATCCATATTTCTACGTTTAAGGGTCTTCGCCAACAATTTCCAGGTATCCGCCGAAATGTGGTCTTGCAAAGTAGTGCCGTCGGTGTATTGGCTGGTTTGCAGCAAATTCGTTGTGGCATCAGTCAGTTGCATTTCACTAATATCAACCTCTACCACTAGGGTATCGGTGGTTTCAAAAGCATTGGTGATAACCGGTGCCAATGGGTACATTTCGGAAGACCCAACATGAACCGACCCTAACAGGTAGATTGTGTTGTCACCGGAAAGTGCTTTCCAAAGAAAATGTTTATCTGAGTCATTCGCAGCTAATCCATTTCTATTGGCGTCACTATCTATGCTGCCTGGTTTTTTCAAGCAAGGGCGATCTTGGAAGGTCGTGTTGCCAGCGGCATTTTTACACTTATAGACGCCGGCATGGCCGGCTACAGTAAAAACACTGAGGAGTAGAAAAATAACTAGGGTTTCGATCTTTATTCTAAGCATGGGACTATTGTTAATCTGGAAGTCGGAGTAAGTCTAATTATACTTTTTGGGTTTACTAACCATTTAGCCTAAACATAGCAGAAAAGCTTTATCTCGGGTGGAATGCTAACAATACAAATGGAGGGATAGGTTCGATAAATTTGTACCGGTCAATAATAACGCTGTGACTTGTATTGATTTATCCGGGCCGGTATTGCGAATTAATAGGTCGATCTGCGCTACAATATCGCGTTTATTCAATTGTTTGGTTAAAGCGCACGTTTATGCAACAGGCCCCTGGCTTATTCTCCTACCGTAAATATTGGGCGAAAAAATTTGGTGTTGCGCCCTTGTTACCTATGTCCCGAGAGGAAATGGATGATTTGGGTTGGGATTCCTGTGATGTTATCTTGGTGACCGGCGATGCTTATGTCGATCATCCAAGTTTCGGTATGGCGTTAATCGGTCGGTTATTGGAGACGCAAGGTTTTCGTGTTGGAATTATCGCGCAGCCACGTTGGCAGACCGCCGAAGATTTTCGGTCGTTGGGAAAACCCAATTTATTTTTTGGGGTCACCGGCGGCAACATGGATTCGATGGTCAACCGTTACACGGCCGACCGAAAAATTCGCTCGGATGACGCTTATACACCCTCCGGTGAAGGTGGCAGGCGCCCCGATCGTTCGATATTGGTTTATTCGCAACGCTGTCGTGAGGCGTATAAAGGTATCCCGATCATCTTGGGAGGCATTGAGGCGAGTTTGCGCCGGATTGCACATTTTGATTATTGGTCGGAGAAGGTCAGGCGATCGGTATTGTTGGATGCAAAAGCCGATATGTTGGTCTACGGAAACGGCGAGCGGCAGGTGGTAGAAATCGCACACCGTCTGGCTGCTGGCGAAGACATTGCAAGTATGACTGAGATCCGTGGTACGGCCGTTCTGAGAAATCAATGCGCGGAAGGATGGATAGAATGGCGATCATCAGAAATCGATGAACCCGGACCGATTGGTAAACAGCATGATCCCTATCAAGCTGAACCCCAAGGTTGTGCTTCGGCGACTTCGGCAGAAGTTAAAGTCGTCAAATTCCGTCGTCAGGTGCGGAATCGAGATCGCTCAAAAACTGTCGTCAGGTTGCCGGATTATGAAGCGGTTAAGAATGATCCTGTACTCTACGCGCATGCGTCCCGAGTTTTACACGCGGAAACCAATCCTGGAAACGCGCTGACCTTGGTGCAGAGGCATGGAAAACGAGAGGTCTGGCTTAACCCCCCGCCAATTCCATTGACTACCGATGAAATGGATCGAATTTACGAATTACCCTATAACCGTTCGCCTCATGGGTCTTACGGTGGAGCCAAGATTCCGGCCTTCGAAATGATCCAACATTCGGTGACTATCATGCGGGGCTGTTTTGGAGGGTGTACGTTTTGCTCTATTACCGAGCATGAAGGCCGAATCATCCAGAATCGATCTGAGGATTCCATTCTAAAAGAGGTAGAACGCATACGCGATACGTCAGAAAATTTTACTGGTGTCATATCGGATCTGGGTGGGCCGACCGCGAATATGTATAGAATCGCGTGTAAGGATCCGAAAATAGAAGCGGCGTGCCGCAGGCCATCCTGTGTTTATCCGGGTATTTGCAGTAATCTGGATACGGATCATAGCGCTTTGATAAGCCTATACAAAAAGGCAAGGTCATTACCTGGCATCAAAAAAATACTGATTGCGTCTGGACTGCGCTATGACTTGGCGGTGAAATCACCTGAATACGTGAAAGAGCTGGTCAGTCATCATGTAGGGGGATACCTTAAAATTGCTCCGGAGCATACCGAGCAAGGTCCCTTATCGAAAATGATGAAACCGGGGATTGGAACTTACGACCGATTCAAACAAATGTTCGACAAATATTCTAAAGCGGCCGGTAAGGAGCAATATCTGATTCCTTATTTTATCGCCGCGCATCCAGGGACACGAACCGAAGATATGATAAATCTGGCCTTGTGGCTGAAGCGTAATGGATTTCGCGCCGATCAGGTACAAGCTTTTCTACCCTCGCCTATGTCGGTGGCTACCGCGATGTATCATTCGGGTAAAGATACGTTGAAGAAAGTAGGCCGGGGCAGCCCGGATATTTCGGTTCCGAAGGGGCTTAAAATCCGCCGGTTGCACAAAGCCTTTCTGCGCTATCATGACGCGAATAATTGGCCTTTGTTGCGCAAAACCTTAAAGGAGATGGGACGAGCGGATTTGATTGGTAACGGCAAGCACCAGCTGATACCAAATTGGCAGCCGAGAAATACCGGTGTTGAGGGAGAAGGACAGCGATCGGCAAATAAAACCGGGCATTTTAAAACGCAGCACGTACGTTCATATTTGGGCGGGCAGGAGCCAAAACGTGGCAAAAATTCGAACAACACAGGTCGTACTCGAAAAACCCTCGTCAATACCCGTAAACGAGCGCTCCGAGGCCGTTCTTAGAGGCCATCGCTTTGTTTCGGATAATTCCGGGTGTTATTTCTGTAAAATCCACAATTGGAAAATTTGTGGTCGTGATGCAATTGGAATCAGCTTATAGGCTCTAGCGACTGGATCGGTTAAACATGCAACATACTTATTTGTTTGAAGAAGGACTTTGGGCCGCGAACGGCATTTATATCAACGAACCGGGTGATCAGGTTGATGTTCAAGGTAGTTCGATAATTACGCATCATGAAGAAAATTGGGTGATTGAATTGATGATGGAGTTGATGCCCCAGGATCATAGCGAGTACCGTAATCTGGAGTTTAAAACCGTTTACGAGGTACAACCGATACAGGCGTTAACCGACGCAACCGAATGGGTGACCCATAATCCGTCAATGGGCCGATTGAATGGATTGATGACCGTCGCACACGATTCAATTTTGTCCACGTATCAAAGTACTAACGGTCACGTTCGCGGAATCGAAACCTTTATCAAGATCAGCGATGGACAATATCAATGCCGCGGGGCACTTTTTGAGGGTGCGCGACGGGGGGCTTCGTGGTTCCTTATCTTTACTCGTGAATAAGTGGCTCAGCAACACAGTTAAGGTTGATTTATCGGAGGGGACTATCGGATTAAAGCTACGATAGCTGTTATATCGTCCGTTCTTGGAGAATGCCCTATAAAATCCAACACGGATTCGCGTAGCTTCGAGCTGATTTCCTGTGCGCTCAAACCAACACTTTTGCGAACGATTCTGTGCAGACGTTCGTCGCCAAAGGTTTCTTTGCTCTCATTATTTTTTTCGATCGCGACCAAGCTGCTTTTGTTGGATTCTTCAAGAATTTGCAGTTTGATCAAAGCTACGCCAACTGCTTCGTAGATATGGCGCATCCGGTCATCTATTGGTTCTGGATCAAGGCTGGTGGGATAGACGACTAACATCACGCCGTATATCTTATCGTTAAAGCTAAGATTACCAACCACGATAGACTTTTCCCCAAGATCGTTTCTCATTTCGATTTCCGCCAATGGAAAATCTCCTTCGAGGGTATTCTTAATGGAAGACAAATCGGTTTGATCGAACCCCTTTTGTTGGGCGATAGTTAAATTGCCGGTGTTTTTGTCGTGGAACATTAAAGCAAACTGTTGACCACAGTTAAGTTCTAATAACAGCTTTTCCAAGCGATCAAAAAGTTCATCGCCGTTTAATGCGGCATGTAGTTGGTTTAACGAGGAATAAAACGACATAAGTCCGGAGTTTTCCAAATAGATGCTTATGTTTGTCCCGGGTTGGCTAATTAATTAAATTAGTGTTGCTCGCCACGAATAGACATTTTTGGATTCCCAAAGATTCATCCTTATGCCTCAATGTAATATTTTCCAGAAATTAGATCGCATCTTCAATTTGATTAAACCTTTAATTTTCGTTGAATCTTTCTACTTAAATATAACCTTTAATCAATTATTTTGTTTTAAATTGGCCTACATTTTGTACTAACGATTAGTTGAGTGATGCAATCGCTTACATTAGATCGATTATTGTCTACTCTTACAAAACATGGAGAGCATATTTCGATGAAAGCGATGATTCTCGCGGCCGGTCAGGGTACTCGTGTTAGGCCTTTGACCTATACCGTCCCCAAACCAATGATTCCATTAATACGCAAACCCGTCATGGAATCATTGATCGAGCATCTAGCTTCATTTGGGGTTGAAGATATTGTCATTAACACCAGTCATTTGAGCTCGGTGATCGAGAATTATTTTAGCGATGGCAAACGCTTTGGGGTCAATATCGGCTATTCGTTCGAAGGCGAAATAGTAGATGGTGAGGTTCGAGCTGAAGCTGTGGGTTCTGCTGGCGGTATGAAAAAAATTCAGGAACATTCGGGTTTTTTTGATGATACTTTTGTGGTGCTTTGTGGCGATGCGTTTGTCGATTTGGATCTGGACAAAGTTCTACAGTTTCACAAAAGCCGCAATTCGATGGCGACCATCGTGATGCGGGATGTACCGCGTTCCGAAGTAGCAAAGTACGGCGTTGTTCAGACGGATGAAAGCGGTCGTATTTTAAGATTTCAGGAAAAACCTGACGAACGCGAAGCGGTTTCCACCACTATCAATACCGGTATTTATCTATTCGAACCGGAAATATTCAACCATATTCCCAAGGCGTGTGTCTACGATATCGGGGGCGAGTTATTTCCCAAGTTGGTAGAACAGAATATACCATTCTATGGTGTAACTTCAGAATTTCAATGGTTAGACATTGGCTCGATTCCAGACTATTGGGCCGTAAGTCGCGAAGTTGTAAGTGGCAAACTTGACGGCTATGAACTCCCAGGACGTGAAATCATGCCCGGCGTGCGCGTCGGTATTAACGTAAATGTTCCCTGGGACGAGATTGAGATTACTTGTCCTGTCTACATCGGTGGCAGCAGTCAAATCCAACCGGGTGCGAAGATCATAGGTCCAACAATTATTGGTCAAAGCTGTGTGATTGAAAGTGGCGCGATGGTTAAAGAGTGTATTGTCGATGATTACAAACGAATTCGTCGAAATACTGAAATACGTCAAACAATATTGTTCGGTGACCATTGTATTTCACCATCGGGTTTTGCTGAATTGCTGGTGGAATCTACCTCCAATAACATTGCATGCGATGCGAGGATGCCGGTTGAATGTGATAATCAAGCGATGTCGTTATTGGCAAACGCAAAATCTTATTAATTTTTACTGTGGAGACTAAATATGTTGGTTGATTTCTCAAATGAAGGCGGTATTTCGATTGCAAGAATTCAAGAGGATCGGTTAGATGCTCGTGTTGCGATAGAACTAAAAAATTCGTTAACTCCTGCAGTAACATGTGGAAACAGAAACTTAGTGATCAATTTGGCCAATACAACATTCATTGATAGTAGTGCACTTGGTGTAATCGTTGGGGTCCTCAAAGATATGGGGACGAACGGAAATATTGTAATCTGTAACGCGAATGGGCCTGTTTCATCTGCATTTAAATTGACCCGAATGGATCTTATAATCGGACTGTATGAAAGTGAAGAGGAAGCAAAAGCTGCTTTGATTCCTGCTTAAGTTTCGTTATGCCCAGTATTACACTGATACCTGAATCCGTGACTTCGACATACTGGGAAGCCTATATAGCGAGAAGGCATCGCGGGGTATAAAAAGGGGCTTGTTGAAAAGGTATTTAGGTTGGTAGTTTGTTATTTATCTGGGGCGAAGACGGGT
>Ga0209992_10000233_pt1 | contig 78956 bp, 67 predicted proteins | sample 2SBtaG_2_FD_182564 | JGI IMG/M metagenome (GOLD analysis project Ga0209992, IMG submission 182564) | Deep subsurface microbial communities from Kolumbo volcano to uncover new lineages of life (NeLLi) - 2SBTROV12_ACTIVE470 metaG (SPAdes)... | ecosystem: Environmental > Aquatic > Marine >... | reverse complement strand
CGCCGACGCCCGTCGCCGCCGCGCCGCCCGCCTTGCTGTCGCAGTACAGCCCGTGACCGACGAGCGGCGAGTCGCCCACGCGGCCGGGCAGCTTCCACGCCAGCCCCGAGGTGGTGCAGGAGGCGGCCATGGAGCCGTTCACCGCCCGCGCCACGAGCCCGATGGTGTCGTGGTTCACGTGGGCCGGATGAGGCGCCGCCCGGTCCTCGGCGGCCTTCCACTTCTCCCAGGCGGCCTTCGCTTGGGGGGTGAGCAGGTCTTCTTCGGTGAAGCCGTGGGACAGGGCGAACTGCTTCGCGCCCGCGCCCACCAGGAGGACGTGAGGGGTGCCCTCCATGACCTTGCGGGCGACGGAGACGGGGTGGCGGATGCCCTCCAGCCCGGCGACGGACCCGGCCTCGAGGGTGTCGCCGTCGCAGATCGCGGCGTCCAGCTGCACGACGCCGTCGCGGTTGGGGAGGCCCCCGTACCCGACGCTCGTATCCTCGGGGTTCGCCTCGGCGGTCTTCACGCCCGCTTCGGCGGCGTCCAACGGCGTGCCGCCGGCGGCGAAGATCCGCATGGCCTCGGCGTTGGCGGCGACCCCGGAGCTCCACGTCGAGGCGACGATCGGGGTCTTCACCCCCGGCGCGGCGCGCAGGCTCCCGGCCGCCGTGAGGACCAGCAGGCCGGCGCCGTGAAGGAAGGATCTTCTCCGCATGCCTGCATCATGCCGCCGCCGAGCGAAGGGCGCACTTCGAGGGGGGCGATTCAGGTCAGCCCACGAACCCGGTCACCGACAGCGTGTTGCCGTCGGGGTCCTTGAACCACGCGACCTTCACCCGCGCGCCCGGCGGCGCCCACAGCCCCTTGTCGTCCTGCTCCAGCATGTCGTAGCGCTCCGTGGAGACCCCCGCGGCGAGGAGAGCGTCGACCTTCGCCTCGACGTCGTCGACCCACCAGCCCAGCACCGTGAACGGCTGGGGCGTGAACTCCGGCGTCTTGGTGACGCGGAGCGAGGTGCCGTTCGCGCTGAAGGTCATGGCGAAGGGGTCCTCGGCGATGAGCTTCAAGCCGAGGACGTCGCGATAAAAGGGGCGCGAGGCCTCGAAGTCGAGGGTGGGCACGAAGCCGACGAGGGCGGAGGAACCGAGCATGCGAACTCCCGGGGGAGGTGAGGGGCGCAGCCTACCCGGCCCGTCGAGCGCGTAGGCTCGGCCCATGAGCAAGAAGCACGCACCGGGGTTCCTCGCGGCGGTCGAGGACGCCAAGACACGCATCCGCGAGATCCAGGCCGAGGAGGTCCGCGACGCCGCCGTGGCGGGCCGGCCGTACGTCCTGATCGACGTGCGAGAGGACCGCGAGTGGGACGTCGACTCGTGCCGCGGCGCCGTCCACCTGGGCAAGGGGATCCTGGAGCGCGACGTCGAAGGACGGTTCCCCGACAAGCGCACGACGCTCGTCCTCTACTGCGGCGGTGGGTTCCGGTCCGCGCTCGCGGCGGACTCGTTGCGGGCGATGGGCTACGAGGACGCGCGCAGCCTCGCGGGCGGCATCCGTCGGTGGCGGGAGCTGGGTCTGCCCCTCGACGTGCGGGGGTAGGGCGCGGGCCGCGGGCGGTAGGCGGTCGGCGGTCGGAACTCGACCAGGATCGGCGATCCTCCCCGGGTTCTGTCCGCCACCCCTGTGCTAAAGACCTCGACGCATGGTCCGCGTCGCCGCCCTCGCCGCCCTCGGCGCCGTCGCCGTGACCGCCCTGGGGGTCGCCGCGCACCTCCCCTCGTCCAAGCCGCCCCCCGCTTCGCCGTGCCCGCCGCGCACGCCGGAGGCCGCGGCGGCCTGCGTCGACGCCGCGACCTATCGCGCCGATCTCGAGCTCCTCGCGGTGGAGCGGCCGCCCGGATCTCCCGGCCACGCGGCCGCGCGCGAGCACTGTCGGACGGTGCTCATGGACCTCGGCTTCGACGTCGAGATGCACGACTACGGGACCGGCATCAACGTCGTGGGCACGAAGCCGGGCACCGTGGGACCCCGCACCGTCGTGATCTCGGGGCACTACGACTCGACCGTCGGGTGCACCGGCGCCGACGACAACGCGACGGGCACCGCGGGCGCGCTCGCCGTGGCCCGCACGTTGGCCGCCGCCACCTGGGCCCAGAACCTCGTCGTCGCCTGCTGGGACGAAGAAGAGGGCGGGATGGTCGGCTCGCAGGCCTGGGCGAACCGCGCCGCAGCGCGCGAGGAGCCCGTGGACGTGGGCGTGTCCTTGGAGATGATCGGCTACCGGGACGACGCGCGCGGGAGCCAGACCCTCCCCCGCGGCTTCGGCCTGGTCTTCCCCGGGGCGGTCGCGCGCATACGGAGCACGGGAAGCCGCGGTGACTTCATCGGCCTGGTCTCGGACCCCGGCGCCAAGGGGTGGGCGAGGGCCTTCGTGAAGCACGCCCCCGAGTCCCTCCGGGCGATCCGCGTCGACGTCCCGCGGTCCCTCCTCCTGTCCGACGCCCTGCGCGACCTGAGCCGGTCCGACCACGCCGCGTTCTGGGCCGCGGGCTACCCCGGCGTGATGGTCACCGACACCGCGAACTTCCGCTACGGGGGCTACCACTGCCGCGACGGGGAGGACACCCTGGACCGCCTCGACACGAACTTCGCCGTCGACGTCGTGCGGGCTACCGCCGCCGCCACCGCCGCGCGCCTCATGGTCGACCCATGAGTCGCCTCTCCGACCTCACCTGGATCGCGACCCGCGACGAGCCCCTCCCCGCGGGACGTCCCGGCGAAGAGCTGTGGGTGAAGCTCGGCTGGGCGTCCTTCAAGTGGGCGTGGCACGAAGAAGGGGTGTGGGCCCCTCCGGGCTGGTCGCCCGACGCGGAGATCGAGTCCGCGACGCCCGGCACGGTGCGCCGCGACATGTCCTGGGCACGGCCCGTCGACTGATGTGACGTGAGCCGCCCCGCGCGTCAGCCTGGTCGGTGGCAGACCGCTTCGACGTTGTAGCCGTCGGGGTCGTGCACGAAGCCTCCGTAGTAGTTCGGGTGGTAGTGGGCCCGGACCCCGGGGCCGCCGTTGTCCTCCCCGCCCGCCTCGAGCGCCGCGGCGTGGAACGCGTCGACCTCCGCTCGCGTCGCCGCGGGGAACGCGACGTGCAGGTTCCGCGCGGACGCCCCCCGACCGAACCAATAGAACGGCTTGGAGTCCTTGCCGAAACCGATGACCCGTTCGCCGGCGGGGGTGGTGAAGTCCGCGAGGCAGGAGAGCCCGAGCGGGGCCAGGGCGCGCTCGTAGAACGCCTTGGACACGTCGAGGTCCGAGACCGTGATTCCGATGTGATCGAGCATGGCGCGAACCCTACCTGCCCCTTCGCGGGCGTCTCCAGCCGGCTATGGTGCCCCGATGCGATCCGGCCTCCTCCTGCTCGCGCTCCTGCTCGTCGCCTGTCCCGACGAGGAGCCGCCGCCGCCGTTCTCGACGTTCGCGGGCATCGAGACCCTCGCCTGGGACGGCGCGGACGGCTTGCTGGCCACGTGGCCCGACGCCGAGCCCGGCGCGGGCGTGACCTACACCCTCTACATCGACACCCGCGATCGCGAGCCCGTGGCGGAGATGGCCGTCGACGGAGGTCGCGCCTGGGCCCCGGACCTCGGCCCCGGGGAGTATCGGGCGCGGGTCGTGGCCATCGACGCCCGGGGGCAGCTGCTCGGCGAAGACGTGTCCCTGTCGCAGCTGGTGGGCGCGAACCGGCTGGTGTTCCGGTCGGAGGTGCCGCTCCCGCCGGGCTTCGAGGGGGCGCCGCCCGGGGGCGCGGACGTGTGGGGTGAGGGCTCGACGATCGTGGTCGCGGGGCTCGAGAGTGGGCACTCGTTCGTGGTCGTGGACGCCTCGGACGTCGAGCGGCCGGAGGTCGTCGCCGCGGTGAGCGGGGGCGGGTACGTCAAGGACGTGAAGATCGGAGACGGCCGGCTCTACACGAACGGGGAGCCCCAGCCCGGCGGGCGGCACACCCACCCCGGCGGCACCATCGGCGCGCGCATCTGGGACTTCGCCGACCCGAGCGACCCGATCCTCCTCAGCGAGATCGGCGAGCCGACCGTCGCCGCGCACAACCTCTCCTACGGCCGCGACCACCTCTACCTGACGAACAACGCGAACGGCACCGTCCACATCTGGGACGTGCAGAACCCGTACGCGCCCGAGTTCCTGCGCGAGTGGGCCCCGTCGGACGGCAACGTGCACGACCAGGCCGTCCTCGGCGACCTGCTGTATGTCGCCCACTGGGCCGGGTTCTCGATCCTCGACGTGTCGCAGCCCGCGGCGCCGCGCGAGGAGGTCGTGCACCTCTACGGGGACTCCGCATGCCACAACATCTGGCCGACCGAAGACGGGAGCCACGTGTTGACGACGGACGAGCAGACCGGGGGACATCTCCGCATCTGGGACGTGTCGGACCCCCAGAACGTGAGCCAGGTGGCGGCGTGGATCGCGTCGCCGGACGCGAGCATCCACAACGTGCACGTGGTCGGGGACCTCGCCTACCTGAGCTACTACACGGAGGGGGTCATCGTCCTCGACATCACCGACCCCGCGTGGCCGCGCGAGGTCGGCCGGTTCGACACCTGGCTGCCGCCCCCGGGCTGGGACCCGAACAACCAGGAGCCGGATCCGGAGTGCATGGAGCGATGCAGCGAGGGCTGCGCGGAGCAGTGCGAGGGCCCCGACTGCCCCGAGCAGTGCGACGACTTCTGCACGCGCGAGTGCAGCCGGTTCCGGCCGTTCACGGGCGCGTGGGGGGTCTGGCCGTTCGGCGACCACATCGCGGTCACCGACACGGTGCGCGGACTCCTCCTCTTCGACTTCGTGCCCGCGACGGTCGTCCGCGAGTAGACGGGGCTGGGGGAGATTGCCGGGCGGCTGCCGGGCGGCTGGGCAAGCGGCTGCCGGGCGGTCCGGGGGCTGGGCAAGATTTCCCGGTAGGCGCCTGCCGGGCGGGCCGGCGCGGTCGTAGTGGGAAATCTTGCCCACGCCCTCGCCCGGCGCGGTCGTAGTGGGAAATCTTGCCCACGCCGCCCCCCGCCCACGCCGCCCCCCGCCGCCGGGAGGTCGGCGGGGGGTAGGGTGCGGGCGTGAGCGTGCCCGCCGTCCGCCCGGTCATCGTGCACGGGCTCCCCCCGCTGTGGGGCGCGCCGAGCGCGAGTCCTTTCGTCGTGAAGTTGCTGACCTGGCTTCGGATGGCGGAGATCCCGTACGAGGCTCCCCCCTTGGCGGGTCCGCCGCGGTCGCCCACCAAGAAGATGCCTTACGTCGAGCTGCCCGACGGCACTCTGCTCGGGGACAGCGCGCTGATCATCGAAGAGCTCGGCCGACGAAGCGCTGTCACGATGGACGATGTCCTCGACGCTCGGCAGCGAGCCGAGGCGCTCGCGCTCCGGCGGATGCTCGAGGAGCACCTCTACTTCGCGGGCCTGTGGGAGCGGTGGATCTCTCCGGACGGACGCGCCGCGAGCAGGCGCGACTACTTCGCGTTCCTCCCCTGGCCGCTGCGGAGCCTGCTGCCGATCCTGGTCTCGCGCGACGCGAAGCGGAACCTGTACGGCCACGGCCTCGGACGACACACGCCCGCGGACATCTACGCGATGGCGTTCGAGGACATCGACGCGGCGGCGACGCTCCTCGGGGACCGGGACTACCTGTTCGACGTGCCGACGTCCATCGACGCCGCCACCTACGGGCTGGTGCGGACGGTCCTCGCGAACCCCTTCCCGTCGCCCCTCGCGGACCGGGTGCGGGGGCACGCCAACCTCGTCGCGTACGGCGAACGCATCACCGCACGGTGGTGGCCCGACATGCCCATCCTGCGGGCGCCGAAGGCGTGACCGCGCCGACGAAGCTCGATCTGCGGCTCCGCTGTTGGGAGGCTCTGCGGGCGGCCGGGGCGGCGCGATTCCCGGGGGTGAAGGGACGCATCCCGAACTTCGTGGGGGCCGAGGCGGCGGCGAGGGTGCTGGCCGCGCTGCCGGAGTTCGTGGACGCCCACACCCTCAAGTGCAACCCCGACTCGCCCCAGCGTCCGGTGCGGGCGGCGGCGCTGCGGGCGGGGAAGGTGCTCTATGTGCCGGCCCCGAAGCTCGCCGGCGAGCACCCGTTCCTGGAGCTGGATCCGGCGGACATCGACCCCGAGCGGTGGTGGCACGCGTCGTCGATCAAAGGCGCGTTCGAGCTGGGACGTCCGGTCCGCGCGGACGAGGTGAGGTCGCTGGACCTCATCGTGACCGGGTGCGTCGGGGTGACGGCCGAGGGGGCGCGCCTGGGGAAGGGGGGCGGGTACAGCGACCTGGAGTACGGGATGCTGCGCGAGCTGGGGCTGGTGGACGAGGACACGCCCATCGCCACGACGGTCCACGACAGCCAGGTGCTGCCGGACGGCCTGGTGCCGATGATGGTGCACGACATCAGCCTCGACCTGATCGTCACGGGCACGCGGACGTTTCGATGCCCGCGTCCGTTCACGCGGCCGACGGGGGTCCTGTGGGACCGGCTCGAGGACGAGAAGATCGCGAGCATCCCGGTGCTGGCGGCCCGGGCCGCGTGGAGGCCGTCCTCCTAGCTCTGACTGTGAGGGTCCGTGCGGTCAGGCGCCGCCGCTCATGTCGAGGGCCTGGAAGATCTGCACCGACCCGCCGTGGTTGATGTGCGGGTGGCCCTCGCAAGCGGCCGTGGCGGCGTCGAGGGAGTCGGCGGAGATGACGGTGTAACCGGTCGCGGGGGTGTCGCCCAGGGGACCGTCGCCGACGCCGTTCGACGTGACGTTCTTGGAGGCCGCGAAGGGCGCGCCGCCGTCGACGATGGCGGGGCCCATCTTTCCGTACCAGGCACCCCACTCGGCCATGATCTTCTGCTGTTCCTCGGGGGTCGCCGCCATGCCCATGCCGCCGCTGTAGATCAAAACGAAGTTCGCCACCGTGTCGTCCTTCCGTCGTTCGTGGATCGGGCCCGCCGAGGCTCCCTCGCCCGGGTCGGGGAAAGTATCAGCCGCCGCTCGTTACGAAGTAGAAAGGTGATCGCTCCCATCCTCTGACCGTCGCCCATCGACTGGAGAGAAACCCATGCGCTGCCTCCTCCCCCTCGCCCTCCTCCTCGTCGCCTGCGACGGATTCCCGCCTCCGGACATCGTCGAGCCCGGCGGCCTGCTCCCGGAGGCCCGCTGTCGCGCTGGCCTCGACTTGGAGGATGGCGCGGTCCTGGGGCATGTCGTCGGCGGCGAGTTCGAGTCGCTGGCGGAAGGCAGCCCGCTGCGGGTGCACGCGGGCGGGCAGGGCGGTTACCACAGCGACCTGGTGCTTCGGCTCACGGGACCTGACGCCCGGATCGAGGCGACGGACGCGCTGGACCTCGACGTGGTGGTGAGCGGCGGCTGGACCGAGGGCCGGACCGCGAACCTGGTGAGCGACTGCCGCAGCTTCGGCGAGCCCGGGTACTACGCGACGGTGCGTCTCATCTGGAACGGCCCGCCCCGGGACGACGAGGGCGACGACGAGTGGGACGACTGGGAGGAGGGCCCGTCGATCGGTTGGAGCGAGCTGACCAGCTACACGGCGGAGTTCACCACCACCGTCGTCCTGGGCGGCGAGGAGCTGGTCTTCTTCGACGACGTCGAGCTGACCCGCGGAGAGATGGACGACGAGGGCGGCGGCTGAGCCGGGGCTGCCCGCCGGGGATCGCAGTCGACCGGGGCCCCGCGTGCCGGTCGCCGCCGCACGCCCCGTCGAGTACAGTCCGCCACGGAGGCGCTTCCTACGCTGGTGCGGGGCCCGGTCTTCAAAACCGGTGGGCGGCAGTAGCCCTGTCGTTGGTGGGTTCGATTCCCATGCGTCTCCGCCAAAACCCGACATGGAGAGCCACGAACGCGCACCGAAACAGGCTGCGGTAGGAACGTCGTATTGACTCCGCAATCTCGCTGGTAAACAATTCGTTACCAATGAGGTGCGCTGGTTACGACTTCGTGACCATGGATGGAGGTCGACCATGCGAGTGACCGGCGAGTACGAGTCGACGAGCGCCGGAGGCGAGCGGATCGCGGCGTTCGTTCCCCACGCGTTGCCCTCGATCAACCCTCCAGTCGAGGTCGCAGGCGTCCTCGCCGAACGAGTCACCGCGGCCGAGCAAGCGCTGGTCCGCCTCGACCTGGCCGGCGAGATGGTCCCTTCCCTCGACTGGTTCATCTACGCCTTCGTGCGCAAGGAGGCCGTCCTCAGCTCCCAGATCGAGGGCACCCAGGCGACCCTGCTCGACCTCCTCGACCACGAGGCCGCCCACGAGCCGGGCGAGCCGACCGCGGACGTCGAGGAGGTCTGCAACTACCTCGACGCCCTGACGTTCGCCCGCGGGCAGCTGGCCGATCCGGCGGGGCTGCCTCTGTCGATCCGCCTGCTCAACGAGAGCCATCGCCTGCTGCTCCGCGGCACTCGGGGAGACACGAAGGCGCCGGGTGAGTTGCGCCGCAGCCAGAACTGGATCGGCGGGAGTCGACCGAGCAACGCTCGCTTCGTCCCCCCTCCGCCCCACCGGGTGCCCGATCTGCTCGGGGATCTCGAGCGCTACCTGCATGCGTCCGACGACCTTCCAGCAGTACTCCGTGCCGGCCTCGCCCACGTCCAGTTCGAGACCATCCACCCCTATCTCGACGGCAACGGCCGCATCGGGCGGCTGCTGGTGACGCTCCTGCTCGAGCACTGGGGACTGCTGAAGAAGCCCCTGCTCTATTTGAGCCTCTTCTTCAAGCGCCACCGGTCCGAGTACTACCGCCGCCTCGACCGGGTCCGGACCGAAGGAGACTGGGAGGGCTGGCTCGACTACTTCCTCGATGGCGTTGCCACGATCGCGGACGAGGCCGTAGCCACGGCGACAGCCTTGTTCCGGTTGGTTGCCGAGGACCGCGTTCGGCTGCTCGCCCAAGGTGGCGCGACGGTAACCGCCCTGCAGCTCTTCGAGCGTCTGCCGTCCCAGCCGATCGTCTCCGCGGCTTGGGTCGTCCGAGAGCTGGAGACGAGCAAGCCCACCGCCGGACGCGCGCTCGCTGCGCTGGTCGATGCCGGTGTCCTCCAGGAGACGACGGGGAAGCAGCGCGACCGCAGCTACGCCTACAGCGCTCACCTCGCTCGCCTCCGCGAGGGGACCGAACTCGAGCACAGGTAGCCCGGGGCCACACACTCCGCGTTCTTCGACATGGACGCGCTCCGACCGACGCGAACGCCGATCTGCAGGACTCGGTCGGTCAACTCCCGGTCGGCTCCAGCAGCTCCTCGAGCGCGTACCAGGTCTTCTGCGGGATCCGCTCCTCGTCGAAGTAGCGCAGCACGACCGCGACGGCATCCTCGTACCGCTCGATGTTGAGCGCTCGAAGCAGGAACCGGACGTCGGCCTCGTCGCGGAAGCCCTCTCCGATCCGCATGGCCGCGCACTTCAACGCGAGCAGGTACTCCGGCTGGGCGGTGAAGACGGCCAGGTGGGGCAGGTCGAGGTAGGGATCGAAGTCTCCCTTCGGGCTCAGGAATCCCTTGACCCCGTCGTTGAGCCAGTCGCTCGGGACATCGGCCTGGAGCGCCACGCGAGCAGCTGCCTCGCGGAGCTCGGAGGTCGGTCGGAACGAGGCATCGATGTCTCGGGTCGAGCGACGCGCGTCGAACACCAGGCACATGACTGCGCCCCCGACCAGGTAGAGCTCACCTCGGACCCCGCTGCGCCCCAGCTCCTCGTTCAGCAGCTCGAACAACCGCCGGATGTCGTCGCTTGTCAGCTCGATCCGGTCAGACACGGTCGCCCACCTCGGCGTCGATGAAGATGTTCCGCCGCCGGAAGGGAACCGGAGCGTGCAGCAGCAGGTGCTCCCGAAGACGCCGCAGCTCGGTCCCGAACCACGGCGTCGGAAGCGGCTCGACCTGCGTCGTCCAGGCAGGTGGGTCTTCGCCGAGCCGGTGCGCAGTCCCCTCGACCAGCGCGGCCAGGTAGTTGGCGGTGAACGGCGAGAGCCCCGCGACCTCGACGTCGCGGACCGCCATCGGGAAGTCGATCCCGGTCACTCGCTGCAGCAGGTCGATGATCTCGGCCCACGCTGCGTGCGAACCGCCTGCATCCGCGCGGCGCGCAAGGGCGGTCAGCCGGGCTGCCGGCTCGGGGAACAGCCGACCGAGCACCCACTCCGACATGCCCACGCCGGCGCGCCCGGCGGCGGCTCGGATCGCTTCCTTCTGGACATCCGAAACGCGGATCTGCAGCTGATGGGCGCGGGTCGTCATGAGGAGAGGATCGACCCGACGAAGGCCAATGTCAATACGACGTATTGACGCGCGGGGCCGCACCCTGCGCCCGGGCCGCGCGAGGGGACCGAACTCGAGCCCAGGCAGCCAGGGGCCACACAGGGGGCGACGCGCTCCGCGTTCGTCGAGGCGTCCTCGACGCGGGGGACCAGCGTCAACCGTCGACCGGCACCGCCCCCGCGAACTCGAACCCCGCCTCCTCGACCGCCCTGCGGAGCCGCGCCGGGTCATCCTCGCCGAGGAGACGCAGCTGCTTCCGGGGCAGGTCCATGCTCTCTTCAGGTCGCGGCTCGTTCGCGGCTCGGCTCGCGCACCAGCCGGTTGATCACGCCCCCAGGTCTCGGAGCCGCAGAATCGCGGCGGCGAGGCCCTTCGGGGGCAGCAGGGCGTACATGAGGACTCCCGAGTAGAGATCGACCAGATCGTCGCGGGAGACCGTCCGGCTCTCCCCGTCCACTCGCCGTCCCGCGAGCTGCACGAGCGCGCCGAACTCGAGGGAGGAGGCGGATCTGCCGATGGTCCGGCGCAGCAGAGGCACTCCCTTGCGCCGGTCCCGCGCGGCGTTGTCTGCGATCATCGCCTCGAACTCCTTCATGCCCAGCCGCCCGTCCTCCGTCCGACCGTAGCGGGCCACGAGCTCGTCGATCCTCCGGCCGAGATCGGCGGGGGAGAGCGACTCGTCGAACAACCCGGTGTCTGCGGCGTGGCGAGCCAGGTGGATGCGCGCGAGCGACATCGTCCAGTCGAGTGCCCGTCCCGAGGACGGGAACCCCATCACGACGTGCGACATCGTGGTGATGGCCATCGCGGCGCTCGGAGCGAGCCCGACGTCGCGGAAGCCTCGAAACGTGTCGCTCCAGGAGAGCCGGCCGTCGCCCCGGAGATCGAAGACGAGGAGGTGCTTCTGGAGGGCGGTGCGGCCGTCGAGGGCCTCGGGGATGTGTCGGCGCAGCGCCCCGCGAACGTCCTGCAGTTCGGCCCCAGCGACCACCTCAGCGACCTCGTCCGCAGGCGCTGTCGCGAAGAGCGCCACGAGGCGCTCCACCGCCGCCGAAGCTTCGGGGCGAGCGGTCTCTCCGGTACGGCTCACTCTCTGTCCCTCCGGCCCGGCACGTGGCGTGCGCGGAGCGCCTCCACGGACTCGGAGAGCAGGTGGGGGTGATCACGCTTGAATCGTTCGACTCCGCGGAATTGTGCCACGGCGATGGGCAGGACCGTCGCGCGCATCCGCCGGGGCGAAGGGGCGGGCAGCCCGCGCTTGAACTTCACGCCGCTGGTGTAGGTGGCGACCGTCACCAACCGGTCGCGGACCTCCCCGGTCCGTTCGTCCATGCAGCTGCGACGACGAAGCTCGAACCGCATGGCTCCTCGGACGTATCGGGAGAAGTTCGCGTCGGGCACCACGACGGTCCTCACCGGAGCGCACCGACGCTCCTCCCGGGTCGACAGCTCCCAGCGGAGCTCCGCGAGGTCGGATCGCAACACCTCATCGAACTCGAGGGTGTAGGTCTCTGGACGCCAGGTGTAACGCACCTTGAGCCGCTCCCCCGGGAGCAGCACCGCCCCGGTCGTCCCCGGGATGTTGTCGAGGCCGAACGCGGCGATGTCGTGCGTGATCGCCGCGAGCGCCTCCTCGGGGCTCAGTCCGGGGAGCTCGACCCGGACCACGACCTCTTGCCATCGCAGATCGTGGGGGCCGTCGCGCGGGAGATCGTGGCTGCTCACCTCCGGTTCGCGGGGTTCGGCGTCGGAGCAGGGAGCCCGAAGGGCTGTCGGGGGATTGTCTCCAGAACCGTCGAATAGCCTCGGCTCCGCGGTGGGGGTGGGCGGGGGGACGGGCGACGACCCCACCCAAGGGAGCTGGGCTCCGGCGACGGCGGCGATGAACACGAGCGGTCGGAGCACCTCCCCGTCCGTTGCAGGAACCGGGCCGGTGGGTCTCGAAGAGTTCCGCCGGCGAGCGGCCCAGTCGCTACCCTCGGACCATGTCGCGACGCTCGCGTTCACTCCCGGCTGCGATCGCCTGGTTCCTCGGAGCTGCCTGCGTCCCCGCGGCCGACGACCCGGACTCGGTCCCCGAGGAGGGAGAGCTGCCGGTGCCGTTCCTCGACCTCGACCCAGCGAACCTGGAGCAGGACCTGCCGGATCCGGACTCGACAGCGGTGCGAGTCGGAGTCTTCGTCGGTGTGGACTCCGAGATCTGGCGGTCCTCGTCGGTCGATGAGGCGGACGCCCGAAGCCTCGTCGAAGCCATGGTTCAAGACGCCGATGACGTCCTGCGGCAGTGCTCGCTGCACCTGGAGATCGAGGCCGCCCAAGTCCTCGGACTCCCGCTGGAGTTGATGGATATCGAGGGCAACAACGAGGGTTCGTTCGGCGGTCACCCCCCGGAGGGGACGCCCGACCCCGAGAGGTTCAACTACGACCAGGGAGAGCGACTGACGGCGTCCACCCGCGAGCTCTTCGCCTACGGCAAGCGGTTCACGGATCCGAACGCGATCTCGGCGTTCACCGTCCGTCGCATCGACTATTGGACCCAGGAGGGGCGGACCCCGGCGGGGGGCCTCTCCTTCTCCCCGAACAGCTACCACCACCCCGACGACCATCCTCTGAGAAACAGCGTGCTCCTCGCCCCGAGGTACCGCTCCTTCAGCCCTCTTCCGTCCCCGCCGGACCCGGAGGTCCTCGCCCACGAGCTCGCCCACATGTTGCTCAACTCCGGTCTGCACGACCAGGCTCCCGAGAACCTGATGGGCGGGGGCGACGAGCTTCGCCCCGCTCAGTGCAGTCGCATGCTGGAGGAGCTCGATCGCCTCTTCGGCGAAGACTCGGTGCCGGATCCCGGCCGGCCGTAAGGAGAGGCGACCCGACGGTCGAAGCGCCCCGCGCGCTCAGTCCTTCAGACCGTGACCCGCTCGGAGGCGTCGACGACCGAGTCGGCGTCGATCGTGATCTCGCCTTCGGCGTCGACCTCGACCGCGAAGAACTCGAGGGGCTGCGTGGCCGGACCGGTGACCACGCCGCCGGCTCCATCGAACACGCTGCCGTGGCAATCGCAGACAAGCTCCGTCGCCGAGATCGACCCCTGCTCGGACATGTCGCAGTCCAGGTGGGTGCAGATCGTGGTCACGGCGTACAGGCCTCCAGCGTCCAGCCCGATGGCGACCATCATCCCTGCCACGGCCGAGAGGTCTCCGACGGCGAGGGCGTCGATGTTGCCCGCGGGGATCAGGCCGGAGGGACCGCTTGCGCAGCCCGCGAGGGGCACGAGGCAGGTCGCTGCTCCGGCGGCGGACAGGACGGTGAGGACGCGTCGGCGGGACGGGGTCCGAGGCGCGCTCACTCCTCCGTCTCCACGGTGTCGAGCCGCAGGATCTGCTCCGCCTCGCTGTCGACGAGGAAGAGGTCGCCGTCCTCGTTGAAGGCGAGCCCCATCAGGGCGCCGCGCTCCAGCTCCAGGTCCACCCAGTCCAGCAGGTTCCCATCGAGGTCGAAAGCGAACAGGTGGCCGGTCCGGTTGTCGCCGACGTAGAGGAGGCCCTCGTGAAGCTCGAGGCCCGAGGGCTCGCGCATGTCCTCGACGTCGTCCGCGTCGATCAAGGTCTCGATGCTCGCATCGTCCATGGCGCGCTGACGGGTGCCGTCGTTGTTGGGGCCGACGGTCCCGCCCTCGTCGCCGGTGGTGGTGTCGAGGACGGCGATGCGGCCGTTGCCGGTGTCGGCGATGTAGAGCAACGCGGAGTCACGGTCGAAGGCCATGTGCGAAGGCACGTCCGACTCCCGCGCGACCTCGCCCTCGACGTACCGGAGGAGCTCGCCGTCACTGTGGTCGGCCCCTCCCGGCCCGTGGTCGTCCTTGAACGCATACCGAGCGATCGCGTCGTGGTCTCCGTCGAAGACCCAGAAGGTGTTGTCGTCCTCCCACGCCACACCCATGCCGTTGGGGCTGTTGTGGAGCATGTCGAGGTGCCCCCCGTGGCCGGCGTCGAAGATGTCGCGATCCGAGGTCCAGAGCGTGGGCCCCATGAAGTCCCCAGGCGTCCCGTTCGGTCCCTGAGTTCGCTCGTCGGTCTCGTGGATCGTGGCGAAGTTGCCGTTCTCGGAGAAGGCGAGGGCGGCGGGCTGAGCGAGGAAGTGCTGGTTTCCACCCGAGCGATAGAACGTCGCTTCCTGGTCGTCCGTCCCGGCATCGTCGATCACCACGACCGCCTCGTCGCCGGGGTCCGAGCCCCGGTTGACGACCCAGAGCTCGCTCGGCTCGTCGGGGTGGAACGCGAGGTCGCGCGGAGTCTCGAGGTCGTCGCCCGAGTCGGCGACGACCGTCAGCTCGACGGTGCCCAGCGAGTGCGAGCCGTCGCCGAAGATGTGTGAGTCTTCCTCTCCTTCCGTCTCCACACAAGCGAGGCAGAGGAGGGGAAGCGCGAAGAGCGCCGCCGAGAGGCGGTGGTCACGGGAGGGGGGCATGTCGAGCCTCCGAGGCAGGTGGTCGGTTGGATGGACTTCGATCGGAAGTCACACAACCTGCCTCAGCGACTCGAGCCACGCAAGGGGCTTGAATTGCTGGAGAATATCCGCCAGGCGATATGTAGCCGGCTCCTCCGTGGGGCAGGCCGAGAGAAGACCGACCGGGACCAAGAGGAGGAGGAGGAGATGGAAGCGGCACCTGGAACACCCCGGACAGAGTCGAGTCCGAACTTGGAAAGCCCTCAGGTTCGAACGACTGCTCGGCGCGCGCCATGAGATCGGTCAACCGGATCCCGAGCCGGTGCGGCGCGGTCACAGCTTCGCGGACCGCAGTCGCAAGGCGTTGAAGATGACGCTGACGGAGCTGAAGCTCATGGCGGCAGCGGCGATCATCGGGCTGAGGAGCAGGCCGAACGCGGGGTAGAGGATCCCCGCCGCGACGGGCACGCCCAGCGAGTTGTAGACGAAGGCGAAGAACAGGTTCTGGCGGATGTTCGCCATGGCCGCTCGGCTGAGGCGCCGCGCCCGCACGATGCCGCGCAGGTCGCCCTTGACCAGGGTCACGCCCGCGGACTCCATGGCCACGTCGGTGCCGGTCCCCATGGCGATGCCCACCTCGGCCTGGGCCAGCGCGGGGGCGTCGTTGATGCCGTCGCCCGCCATCGCGACCACCGATCCCTCTCCCTGGAGGCGCTTCACGACGGCGACCTTGTCCTCGGGCAGCACGTCCGCGATCACCTCGTCGAGGCCGAGCTTCGCGGCGACCGCCTCCGCCGTGGTGCGGCTGTCGCCGGTCAACATCACGATGCGCAGGCCCTCGTCGTGCAGCGCGGCGATGGCGGCGGGGGTGCTCGCCTTGATGGGGTCGGCGACGCCCAAGACGCCCGCCGGGGCCCCGTCCACGGCCACGAACATCGCGGTCTGGGCCTCCGCGCGCAGCTCCTCGGCGATGGCGTTCAGCCCCGAGACGTCGTGGCCGAGCGCCTCCATCATCGCCAGGTTGCCCAGCGCCACCGACCGTCCGTCGACGGTGCCCTGAACGCCCTTGCCGGTGACGGACGCGAAGTCCGCGGCGGCAGGCGACTCCAGTCCGCGCTCCTCGGCCCCGCGGACGATCGCTTCGGCCAGGGGGTGCTCCGAGCCGCGCTCCAATGAGGCGGCGAGCCGCAGGAGCTCGTCCTCCGCCATGTCGAGCGACCGCACCGCGGTCAGGGCGGGGCGACCCTCCGTCAGGGTCCCCGTCTTGTCGACGACGAGGACGTCCACCTTGCGCAGGACCTCGATGGCCTCGGCGTCCTTGAAGAGGACCCCGGCGGTCGCGCCCTTGCCCGTCGCGACCATGATCGACATCGGCGTGGCCAGACCCAACGCACACGGGCAGGCGATGATGAGCACCGCGACCGCGTTGATCAGCGCATAGGCCATGGCGGGGTCCGGGCCCCAGATGCCCCAGACGACGAACGTCGCGATCGCGGCGACGACGACCGCGGGGACGAACCAGGCCGCTGCGATGTCGGCCAGCTTCTGGATAGGGGCGCGGCTGCGCTGGGCCTCGGAGACCATGTGCACGATCTGGGACAGCAGGGTGTCGGCGCCCACCCGGCGCGCTTCCATCACGAGGCCCCCGGTCCCGTTCACGGTGGCGCCGATCAGCGGGTCCCCGGCGCCCTTGCGTACGGGCATCGGCTCGCCGGTGACCATCGACTCGTCCACCGAGGAGCTTCCCTCCAGGACGCTCCCGTCCAACGGCACCTTCTCGCCGGGGCGCACCCGCAGGCGGTCCCCGACGACGATGTGCTCGAGCGGCACGTCGCTCTCCGAGCCGTCCTCGGCGATGCGTCGCGCCGTCTTGGGCGCCAGGCCCAGCAGCATCTTGATGGCGGCGCTGGTTCGGCTGCGCGCGCGGAGCTCCATCACCTGGCCCAGCAGCACGAGGGTGACGATCACCGCGCCGGCCTCGTAGTACACGGCCACGTTTCCGTTCTCGCCCCGGAAGGAGGCGGGGAAGAGGTCGGGCGCGAGCGTGGCCACCACGCTGTACACCCACGCGACGCCCGTTCCCAGGCCGATGAGCGTGAACATGTTGAGCGATCGGTGCTCGAGCGACAGCCGGAACCGCTCGAAGAACGGCCGTCCGCCCCACAGGATCACCGGGGTCCCCAACAGCAGCTCGGTCCAGCCGCGCGCCGCGTGGGAGCCGAAGATCTCGCTGATCGGCTCGCCGGGGAGGAGGTCCCCCATCGCGATGACCACCAGCGGGATCGTCAACGCCGCCGAGGCCCAGAAGCGACGTGTCATGTCGCGCAGCTCCGTGTCGTCTTCCTCGCCGCCGGCCCCCGCCCGCGGCTCCAGCGCCATGCCGCAGAAGGGGCAGCTGCCCGGGCCGGGCTGGGAGACGTCGGGGTGCATGGGGCACGTGTAGTCGCCGGCAGTCGGCGCCACCCGCGGCAGGACGGACTCGAGCGCCATCCCGCACTTCGGACAGGGTCCCGGCTCGTCCGCTCGGACTTCGGGGTGCATCGGGCAGGTGTAGCTCCCCGAAGGCGCGGCCGGCTCGTGGGGGGCGTGCTCGGGGTGCTGCGGCTCGGCGTGTTCGTGGTGGCAGTGGCCGTGGTCCTTGGGGTCGCTCATGCGTCAGTCCCTTTCGGGGCGCCGCCGAGCGGCGTCGGGCCGTGGCACCCCAGATGGTGGTCGAGGAGGGAGATGATGTGCCCGAGATCGACGGTGTGTGGGCGCGGAGCGCCGGCCGCCGAGCCGAAGGCCACGACCCGGACGTCGCGACCGTCCTGCGTTCGTGCGCGGCCGTGTTTCAGCAGCTTCCGGTCCGAGCCCGCGGAGTCGCGGTCCGGAGGGCAGCACCCGAAGCGCGACAAGGCGGCCTGCAGCACCAGGCGATCTCGCATCGCGGGGTTCACGCGAGCGCGGCCTTGCTCGACCTCCCCGACGGTCATGTCTGCGGTGCCGGCGCTCCCCCCAGCATCGGATCCCGGCTCACGAGCCGTGGGTCCGCGCCCGGTGCGGCCGCGCTCGCGGATGAGGGCACCGGCGCCCGGGAAGCGGAACGCCGGGATGTCCAGATCGGTGGCGGTCCGCCCCCCTCCGTCGTCCTCCAACTCCAGGACCGGGAGGACCGCGAAGAGGAGCCCGAGCTTGATGGGCCGAAGGGATCGGCTGCGCGCGTCCGCCGCGCCGGGCGACACGCGTCAGTGCCCCTTCGAGCCGTGGTCGTGGCCCGCGTGGTCGCCCGTCATCGAGCCTTCGTGGACCAGGTCCATGTTGCACTTCGGGCAGCGTCCCGCTTCGTGCATGCGGACGTCGGGGTGCATCGAGCAGGTCCAGGCCTCCCCGTCCGCCGGGGGTGAGGCGTCGACGTGGGCGGCCGCCGGGGTCGCCGCGGGGGCCGCGTCGGGGGCAGGGTCCGAGCCGCAGGCGGCGAGGAGGACGAGAGAGGAGATGGCGATGATCAAGGTCTTCATGAGGGCTCCGGGGTTCAGAGAGTCAGGCTCTCGATGTCGATGTCGTACTTCTCGATTCGGTAGAGGAGGACGTGGCGGGGAACGCCCAGGTACCGGGCGGCGGCGCTCTTGTTGCCACCGTGCGCACGGATGACCTCCTCGACGAGCCGACGCTCGAGCCGGGGGAGGGCGAGGCTCCCCGAAGGGAGCTCGACGGTCCATGGCTCGTCGCCCAGGTCCACGCGCAGGGTTCGGGTCACGGGGGGGCCGGAGGCGTCGGTGGATGCCGTCGCCGGCAGGTCGGACAGTCGGACGACCGATCCGACCGTGAGGAGCGCCACCCGGCGAGCGACGTTCTCCAGCTGTCGCACGTTCCCCGGCCACCGCCGCGTCCGCAGCGACGCCTCGACCTCCGCCGAGAGGGCCAGGGTGCGTCCCGCCTCCCGCGCCTGGGCGGAGAGAAACAGCTCGAAGAGCGGGATGATGTCCTCGCGTCGGTCGCGGAGCGGAGGGACGGTCAGGGGCAGGACGGCGAGGCGATAGTAGAGGTCCTCGCGGAACCCCCCATCACGAACCAGCGCGGGGAGGTCCTGGTGCGTGGACGCGATGATCCGCACGTCGATGGGGACCGACGTCTCCCCCCCGAGTGGCTCCACGCGCCGCTCCTGGAGCACACGGAGCAGCTTGGGCTGCAGCTCCATCGGGAGGTCGCCGATCTCGTCGAGGAGCAGCGTCCCGCCCTCGGCCGCGCGGAACCTTCCCTCTCGGGCCCGCGCCGCCCCGGTGAACGCTCCGCGGGTGTGGCCGAACAGCTCCGCCTCCAGCAGCTCGGCCGGGATGGCGGCGCAGTTCACCGCCACGAAGGGCCCGCCGGCCCGCTCGGATCGACGGTGCAGTTCTCGTGCGACGAGCTCCTTGCCGGTCCCGCTCTCCCCGCTGAGGAGGACGGGCAGATCGGCCCCGGCGATGCGCTCGACCTGGCTCATGAGTCTCTGCATCGGCTCCGAGACGACCAGCATCGAGGGGCGACCGGCGTCGACCCGGGACCTGAGGTCGCGGTTCTCGCGGACGACCTGCCGGTGGGCGGCAGCGCGCCGCACCTTCAGTACGAGCGCGTCCCGAGCCACCGGCTTCGTGACGTAGTCGTACGCCCCCCCCTGCATCGCGGCGACGGCGGTGTCGACCGATCCGTAGGCCGTGGAGACGACCACGGCCGCGTCCGGATCCAGGCGGAGGACCGCGGAGAGGACCTGCATCCCGTCCACCTCCGGCATCTTCAAGTCCGTCACGACGACGTCGGCCTGCTCCTCTCGATAGGAGGCGATGGCGGCCGCTCCCCCGTCGCAGCTGCGGACCCGGAAGCCCGCAGCCTCGAGCTGCAGGCCCGTGATCTCGCGCAGGGTGTCGTCGTCGTCCACGAGGAGGACCGTGAGTGTCGTGTCGTTCATGGACTCGCTCCGTCGTCCTTCGCGATGGGCAGCCGAAGCACGAACGACGCCCCCCCGAGGGACGCGTCCTCGACCTGCAACGTGCCGCCGTGCTCGGCGAGCACCCGGCGACTGACGGCCAGCCCCAGGCCGGTGCCGTCGGGGCGCGTCGAGTAGTAGGGATGGAACACCGCAGCGCGTTGGTCGATGGGCACGCCCGGCCCCGCGTCCTCGACCCGGACGAAGAGCCGCGGCTCCCCGTTCTCTTCCACGCCCGAGACGATCCGCACCGTGCCCCCGTCCTCCTGGACCTGCAGGGCGTTGACCACGAGGTTCAGCAGAACCTGTTGGACGCCGCCCCGATCCACCCGAACCACGGGGAGCTCCGAACAGCGAAGGTGCGAGACCTCGACCCCCCGCCCCGACGCTTCGCCGGCGACGAGCTCCACCACCTCGTCCACGAGCCGACCGATGTCGGAGGGCGCCGCGTCGGTCCGTTCTTGGCGCGCGAACCGCAGGAAGCGCGTGAGGACCCCGTCCAGGCGCTCGGTCTCGCGGACGAGCAGCGCGCTCACGCGCTCGCGCTGCGCGTCTTCCCCGCCGTCGGAGAGGAGCTCGGCGCACCCCCGGATGCTGCCCAGCGGGTTGCGGATCTCGTGCGCGAGGCCCGCCGTGAGGAAGCCGAGCGCCGCCTGGTGCTCGGACTGCAGGAGCGAGTCCTGGGCGGTGCGCAGCTCCTCGAGCGCGTCGTCTCGCTGCTCGATGGTCCGGTCCCGCTCCGCGAGGAGCCCCCGCAGCTCGCCCGCCGCGCCCCGCTCCCGGTCCACGAACCAGCCCACGAGGCCCCCGATGCCCAGGTACAGGATCATCTCGGCGACCTTGTCGATCGAGGACGCGGGGTCGATGTGGGTGCCGAACAGCCCGAACGCGTGCGGCAGGTAGACGGCGACGACGGCGCCCGCGACCACGAGCCCCCCCCGCGCCCCCCAGGTCCAGGCGGCGGCCAGGATCGGGACGTAGAAGAGGCGTCGGTAGAGGTGGTGGGCCGAGGCCGGGTCGCCGTGCCCGGCCGTGTAGTGGAGGGTCGCCACCCCCATGACCGCGAGCGCGACCACGGCGGCGCGGCCCGGGGACGCGCCGGAAGTGTCGCTCATGCCGCCACCTCGGTCGCGTCTCGCTCGACGGCCATCGCGGAAGCTCCGGGGTCGGACTCGCGGCGCAGTTGCCCCTTCCGCCACAAGAACCAGACCGCGGGGACGATGACGAGCGTCAGGACCGTCGAGCTCAGCAATCCGCCCACCATGGGCGCGGCGATTCGCTTCATGACGCGCGTCCCGGTCTCGTTTCCGAGCATGACCGGGAGGAGCCCGAGGACGGTAGTGGCCACGGTCATCACCTTCGGGCGGACGCGGTCCACGGCTCCTTCGATCGTCACGGCCCTCAGGTCCTCGACGCTGAGGAGCCGCCCCTCGCGGCGCCAACGCTCCCAGGTCTCGTCGAGGTACACGATCATGACCACTCCGGTCTCCGCCGCGAGGCCCGCGAGAGCGATGAACCCCACCCCGACCGCGACGCTGAGGTTGAAGTCGAGCGCCCAGAGGAGCCAGATTCCGCCCACGAGGGCGAACGGGAGCGTGCCGATGACGATGAGGGTCTCGGGGAGGTTCCCGAAGTGGACGAACAGCAGCAGGAAGATGATCGCGATGGTGACCGGGACCACGATCGCCAGGCGCTGGTTGGCTCGCTCCATGTATTCGTATTGCCCCGACCAAGCGATGGAGACCCCCTCGGGAAGCGAGATGGCCTTGTCCACCGCCTCCTTCGCCGCCCGGACGTAGCCGCCCACGTCGCTGGTCTTCAAGTCGACGAAGATCCAGGCCGTCCGCCGAGCGTTCTCGCTCTTGACCGCGGGCGGGCCCTTCTTCACCGAGATGTCGGCGACCGCTCGGAGCGGCACCGTGTGACCCATCGGCGTGGGGACGGCCACGTCTCCGAGCTTGTCGAGGTCGTGTCGAAGCTCCCGAGGGAATCGCAGGTTGACCGGGTAGCGCTCGAGGCCCTCGACCGTCCAGGTGACGTTCATGCCGCCGAGAGCGGTCTTCACGACGTCCTGGACGTCACCGACGGTCAGGCCGTAGCGCGCGGCGTCGGTGCGGCGGATGTCCACGTCGATGAAGTTCCCGCCCACGACCCGTTCGCTGTACACGCTGAGGGTGTCCGGGAGGCCGTTCATCACGGCCTCGATCTGCTGACCGACCTCGCTGAGCACGTCCAGGTCGTCACCGAGCAGCTTGATGCCCACCGGGGTCTTGATGCCGGTCGCGAGCATGTCGAGGCGCGTCTTGATCGGCATCGTCCAGGCGTTCGTGAGCCCGGGGAACTGAACCATCCGATCGAGCTCGTCGATCACGTCCTCGATGGTCTTGCCGTCGGGCCATGTCTCCGTGTCGGTCAGGATGATCGTGGTCTCGAACATCGATAGGGGGGCCGGGTCCGTCGCCGTCCCGGCTCGACCCGACTTCCCGAGCACGTGAGCGACCTGGGGGTGGGTCGCGATGATCTTGTCGGTCTGCTGGAGCAGCTCCCGGGCCTTCGTGATCGAGATCCCGGGCGGCGTCGTCGGCATGTAGAGCAGATCCCCTTCGTTCAGAGGGGGCATGAACTCCGAGCCGACCTGGGACAGCGGCCAGACCGCGAGCGAGCCCGCCAGGACGGAGAGCAGGATGACGGTCTTGGGGAACCGAAGGACGCCGTGGATGAGCGGTGAATAGACCGCCCGCAGCAGGCGGGTCAGGGGGTTGCGCGATTCGGCCAGGATCCCGCCCCGCACGAAGTAGTACAGCAGGACCGGGATGATGGTGACGGCGAGCATCGAGCTCGCGGCCATGGCGAACGTCTTGGTGAACGCCAGCGGCCGGAACAAGCGCCCCTCCTGGGCCTCGAGCGAGAAGACCGGCAGGAAGCTGACGGTGACCACCAGCAGCGAATAGAAGAGGGCGGGGCCGACCTCGCGGGCCGCCTCGACCACCACCTGGGCGTGCGGTCGGTCGGGGTAGCGCTCCTTGTGTTTGTGGAGGTTCTCGACGAGCACGATCGACGCATCGACCATCACGCCGATCGCGATCGCGATGCCCCCCAGAGACATGATGTTTGCGTTGAGGCCGAGCAGCCGCATCCCCAGGAACGAGAGCAGGATGCCCACCGGCAGCGTGAAGACCGCGACGAGCGCGGACCGGACGTGGAACAGGAACAGCAGGCAGATCAGGGCGACGACGATGAGCTCCTCGACGATCTTCTTCTGGAGCACGCCGATCGCTCGCTCGATGAGCGACGAGCGGTCGTAGGAGACGTGGATCTCCACGCCCTCGGGCAGGCCTCCCTTGAGCTCGTCCAGTCGGGTACGCACGCGCTCCGCGACCTTCAGCGCGTTCTCCCCGAAGCGGATGACGATCACGCCGGTCACGACCTCGCCCTGGCCGTTCATGTCGACTACGCCACGACGAATCTCAGGGCCCAACTGCACCCGCGCGACCTGGCTCAACAGGATCGGGTTGTGTCCTTCGCGATCGACCCCTATCGGGATCCCCTCGAGGTCATCGACCCCGCTGATGTAGCCCTTCCCGCGCACCATGAACTCGGTCTCGCCCATCTCGAGCAGCCGGCCGCCTACATCCATGTTGCTGCGTTGGATCGCCTTGCGGACCTTGCCCAGGGGGATGCCGTATGCGCGCAGGCGCTCGGGATCCACCTCGACCTGATACTGGCGCACGTGGCCGCCCACGCTCGCGACCTCGGAGACCCCCTCGAGCGCCATCAGCTCGTAGCGCAGGAACCAATCCTGGAGCGAGCGCAGCTGGGCGAGGTCGAGCCCCTCGAACGCCACCGCCCGTTCGAGCTCCGGGAAGGAGATGCCGCCGTCCCCGTCGCGGTCGAACCCATCGTGAAGGTAGCGGATCGAGTCCTCCGTCCAGCTCCGTGCGGCGGCGTTGCGGAGGTCGGGGAACAGCGCTGCCGGAGGCGGTCCGAACAGGTCCTCGAGCTGCGACCGGGTGTAGACGTGGAAGCCGTCCTCCACGAGCGGCTCGCCTTCGGGGGCGGGCAGCTCCGCCGACTGCACGACCCCGTCCCCGTCGCGGTCGTGTTTCGCCCGGAGGACGGCCGCGCGCGGGCCGAAGTCCGACAGCGAGTACATGTAGACCCACCCCACGCCCGTGGCGTCGGGCCCCAGCTGCGGGGACGTCCCCTCCGGGAGGCGACTCTGGACGAAGTTGAGGTACTCCAGGACGCGGCTGCGTGCCCAGTACAAGTCCGTCCCCTCCTCGAAGATCACGTACACCATCGAGAAGCCGAAGAAGCTGTAGCCCCGGACGGTCTTGGCGTACGGCACCGACAGCATCGCGGTCGTGAGCGGGTAGGTGACCTGGTCTTCGACCACCTCCGGGCCCTGGCCCGCGTAGTCGGTGTACACGATGACCTGGACGTCGCTCAGGTCCGGGATCGCATCGACCGGCGTGGTCCACATGGCCCACGCCCCGGCGAGCGTCGCCAAGGCGGTGAGGATGAGCACCAACACCCGGTTGTGTACGCTCCACGTGATGAGGCGTTCGATCACGGCGCCCCCCTAGTGCTTGTGGGCGGCGGGCTTGTCGTCCGTCGGCTTGGCGGGGGGATCCATGGGGACGAGGTCCATGCCGCAGAGCGGGCAGCTCCCCGCTTCGGTGGTCTGGATCTCCGGGTGCATCGGGCAGGTCCAGTGGGCGGCCTCGGGCTCCGCCTCGACCTCGGTCGGCGCCTCCTTCTGCAGGCGCGCCGCGAGCAGCTTGTTGATCGCCTCCTGGAGCTGACTCTCGGAGTCCAGGAGGAACTGCCCGCTCACCACGATGTTCTCCCCCGCTTCGAGGCCTCCGACCACCTCGGTGAGGTGTCGGTCGCCGACGACGCCGGTGTCGATGTCGCGGGGCTCGTATCGACCGAGCGCCGTGCTCACGAAGACGATCTGTCGCTCGCCCGAGTGGAGGATCGCCTCGGTGGGCACGATGAGCGCGTCGTCCTTGCGTCGGGTCTCGATGAGGACCGTCGCGAACATGCCGGGCTTGAGCTCGAGCCCCGGATTCGGGAACTCGAGCCGGACAGTGAGGGTCCGGCTCTTGGTGTTGAGGGTCGGGTAGACGTAGCTGACCTCGCCCACGATCTGCTTGCCTGCGGCGAACGCGAGCTCCATCCAGGCCTTCTGCCCGACCTTCACCCAAGATGCGTCGTGCTCGTACACCTCGGTCCGTACCCAGATGCTCTGGAGGTTGCCGATGCGGTACAGGTCCTTGCCGGCGTTCACCCTCGCGCCGGCCACCACGTTCTTGTGCAGGACGTATCCCGAGCGAGGAGCGAGGACCGGGATGGTGCGTCGGGCCTCGCCCTCCGCGATGGCGGTATCGATCACCGACGGAGGGACATCCCAGTTGCGCAGCCGGGCCCGCGCGGCCCGCACACGGGGGCCGTCGGGACCTTCGGTGCGCAGCGCCAGCAGCAGCTCGTCCTGGGCGGCGACGACCTCGGGGGAGTAGATCTCGAACAGGGTCCGGCCCTTCTTCACCTTCGCGCCCGTCTCGTCCACCCGGATCCGCTCGATCCAGCCCGAGTAGCGGAGGTTGACGACCGACACCTCGTCCTCCGCCACCTCGATCTCGCCGAGCGTGCGGACGTGGCGGAAGATCGGCCCGACCTTCGCGGTGGCCAAGCGCACGCCCATGTTCTGGACGACGACCGGATCGATGACGACGGCCGAGCCGGCTGCGGGCGCTTCGTCCTCGTAGACCGGGACCAGGTCCATGCCCATGGGCGACTTGCCGGGCTCGTCGCGCATGTAGGTGGGGTCCATGGGCGCCACCCAGTACTTGATCTTCTTCTCGCCCGCGGGCGCGGCCGCCGGCTGCCCTTCAGCCCCCCGGAGCGGGGTGAGGAACATCCCGCAGATCGGGCACGTGCCGGGGCCCTCCTGGATCACCTCGGGGTGCATCCCGCAGGTGTACAGCCCGCCGTCTTCATCGGTGTGGTCGTGGGCGTCGGGGGGGGCGTCGGAGGGGGTCTCGCAGGCCGTCGCGACGAGCGAGAGGGCGAGGAGGAGAGCGAACGGCGGGGCGCGGAACATCAATCGGCTCCTTCGGTGCGGGGCGTCGCGACGATTGTCGTGATGACGGCGTGCGCGCGGGCCGTCTCCGCTTCGGCGAGCAGCCTCTGACGCTGGACCTCGAGCAGGGCGATCTCGGCCCGGATCAGATCCGCGAACACCGCGCGATCGACCTGGTAGGCCGACAGGGTGCTCTGCAGCGCCGCGCGCGCGGCGGGCTCCAATCGGTCTGCGTAGCTCTCGGCGCGGGCTGCGGCCCGGTCCCGCTCGGCCTCGGCGGCCTCGAGCGTCGCCGCCAGTCGCACGCGCTTCGCCTCGGCGGCGGCCTCTGCGGCGCGAGCCTTCGCGTCGGCGGCGTCGGCCATCGCCCGCCAGCGCCGGGACGACCCCACGGGGAGCGGCACGGAGACCCCGGCGGTCACGAAGTTGGTGCCCGGATCCCCGTTGGCCTGGGGCGTACGGACGCGGTAGCCCAGCCAGACCGTCGGGTCCGGGGCGACCTCCGCCCGAGCCCGGTCGGCCTCCGCCCGGAGCGCCGACGCGCGCACCCGGAGGGCCCGCACCTCGGGGTGTTCCTCGACGGCCGCGCGACGGCCGGCTGCGTCGAGCGGGAGGGTCGCCTCGACCCACGCCTTGGGGGTGGCGATCGCGGTCGAGGGCTCCCGCGCCAACGCCCCGTTGAGGACGGCCTGCACCCTCTCTGCGCGGCTGTCGAGGTCCGGCAGCATCTCCGCGAGGCGATCCCGACGCAGCTGCAGCTGCAGGAGGTCGTGCTGCGACGCGACGCCGACCTCGTAGCGCGCCGAGACGGCCGCGATCATCCCGTCGAGCTCCGCCACGTGCCGTGCGGTCAGCGCGCGCAGTCGCCGCACCAGGGCGAGGTCCCAGAATCGGTCCCGGACCTCTCCTCGCAGGGTGTTGGCGAGGCTCTCGATCTCCGCTTCGGCCGCATCGACGCGGCCCTCCGCCGCCGTGACTCGCGCGCGAGTGACGCCCGGGGCGGGCAGCATCTGCTGGAGCTTGAACTGGAGCCCGGCCATGGGATGGCGAGTCAGCAACGGGCCGTCCACGGGCAGGTTGGACAGCTCCGCGCCGAGCATGGGGTCGGCCCACACCCCGGCGACCGACGCCACGTCCTGCAGCGCCTGCACCCGCTCGCGCATCGCCTCGAGGGACGGCTGTCGCTCCACCGCGAGCTCGGCGAGCTCCTCGGCGTCGTCCTCCGCCCGGGCGGTGGCCGGGGAGGCGAGGGCGAGGGGCGCGAGGAGAAGAAGGCAAAGGAGACGGATCACGGAGACTCCGGGTTCGCGGGGGGCAGGAGCAAAGCGCGTGCCGGCGACGCCCGACGCCGAACGAGGACGTCGGCGGCGGCGCTCACCTGCGGCTCGTCGGACATTATTCACCGACACTGACGAATATTCGCTGCCGGCGGACGAGGCTGTGGGGAATGGGGATGCCGGCCTGGAACTTGCTGCCTTGTTCCGAGTCACCCTCGGGAACCTCGATGCGCTCGATCCAAGTCCTGCTTCTGCTCCTGTGCACCTTCCTCGCCTCCGACCTCCGAGCGGGGGGCGCCGACCTGACCCTGCCGTGCGGTGAGGGCGCATCCGGCGCGCGCCTCGCGACCGCGCCGCAGGGCGACGTCCTCCTCAGCTGGGTCAGACCCCTCGGGAAGCGTGGCGAGGAGCTGCTCTACTCGGTTCGGAGTGGCGGCGAGTGGAGGAAGGCGGTCTCGGTCCACCGGAGCCCGAGGCATCGCCTCGGCAGCTGGGCCGACCCTCCTACCGTGAGCTGGGGCCCCTCCGGGTGGGTGGCGCTGTGGCTTGTGCCCGTGAGCGCGGACTCGCACGGGACGACCCTGGTGTTCTCCCGCAGCGACGACGGCCGCCGGTGGTCCGCCCCCAAGTCGGTACACGACGACGACTCGGACACCGAGCACGGTTTCGCGTCGCTCGTTCACGCGGACGACGGCGTGGACGTGGCGTGGCTGGACGGGCGCGCCTACGCCGCGGGCGAGGGCCGGACCGAGCTGCGCATGCGTCGCTTGAGCGAGCCGCTCGGCGAGGAGCGCATCCTCGACGACACCACGTGCGACTGCTGTCCGACCGCGACCGGCGGGTCCGGAACGCTCGCTTGGCGCGACCGGCGGGAGGGGGAGATCCGCGACATCAGCGTGGCGGGCCGAAGAGACGACTGGACGGTGCGTCGAGCCACGAACGACGACTGGGAGTTCGCAGGCTGTCCGGTCAACGGGCCGGCGCTGGCTACGAACGAGGCGGACCTGCTGGTCTGGTTCACGGGCGACGAGGTCCCTCGGGTCCAGGCGCTGCCTCTCGAGGAGGGGTGGCCCCGGCGTCCTCTCGTCCTGGACGAAGGGGAGGGGGTGCTCGGTCGCGTCTCCGTGGCGGCGAGCGGGGAGGGCTGGCGCGCAGTCTGGGTTCGGGCAGCCGGCGAGGAGCGAGCGCACCTGCTCTCGCGGACCGTCTCTCCCGCGGGGGAGCTGGGTCCGCTCGAGACCCTCGGTGAGCTGTCGGCGAAGCGGACCTCGGGGTTCCCATCGTCGATCGCGACCTCGGAGGGCGTCTTGGTCGTCTGGCAAACGGACGCGGGCCCGACCGGTGCCCTGGTGGGTCCGTGAGTCGGGTCCGGCCCGATCGAGAGGGGACGACGTGGTCCGCCATGTCGTGAGCGCGCTGAAGCTCGACCCCCGCCGCTCGCTCCTGAGCGTCCTCGCCCTCGCGTCCGCCGTCGCCGTCATGCTCCTCTTCGAGGGGTTCCGCACGGGCCTCTACCATCAACTCCGCACCCTCCCGGAGCAGCTGCAGTCCGACCTCGTGGTCTCCCAGGCCGGGATTCGTAACTTCGCCGCCGCGCGGTCGAGCCTCCGCGGGGGGACCCGAAAAGCGATCCTCGCGGTCGATGGCGTGGCGTCGGCGCACGCGCTCACCCTGCTGCCGCTCATCTTCCGCCGCGACGGTGTGGCCACGCCGGTGCAAGTCATCGCGTACGTGGATGTCGGGGGACCACCTCGCCTCGCTGCCGGCCGGCCCATCGAGGAGGCGAAGGAGATCGTGGTGGACGCTTCGCTCGCGGCCGACCACGGCCTCTCGGTGGGGGACGATGTCGAGTTCCTCGGCTGGACGTTCCATCTGGTGGGCATCTCCGAGGGCACGGCGGCCATGTTCACCCCGGCCGTCTTCGCACGGTTCGCGGACCTGGTCGATCTCTACATGTCCGGCGACCTCCCCGACGACGTCCCGCCGGACGTCCCGCTGCTCAGCTACATGCTCGTGAGGCTCCAGCCCAACGCGGATCCGAACACCGTCCGCGCAGCCTTGGAGGAGGCAGTTCCCTGGGCCGACGTCCACGCTCCGAGCGAGCTCGGGGACGCCGACGAGGAGATGGGTCGCAGGCTGATGGGCCCGGTGCTGGGGCTCCTGGTCGCCCTCTCGTACCTCATCGGGGCCCTGGTCGCCGGGCTGGCCCTGTACGGCTCCGTGCTCTCCCGCCTCGGGGAGTTCGCCGTGATGTCCGCGCTCGGCGCGCGTCCGCTGCGTCTCGCGTCGATCGTCCTGGCCGAGGCCGCCGTGATCGCCGTCGCCGCCCTGGGCGTAGGCGCTCTCGCCGCCGTCCTCGGCGCCGGCGCCATCGAGGCGTTTCAGGCGGACTACATCGTGGAGCCGCTGGGGGCGGGAGCGCCGCTCCGTACCGCGGCTGCGGTCTTGGTCCTCACCCTGCTCGGGAGCGTCCTCCCGCTGGTGAGGGTGGTTCGCGTCGATCCGGCGTCCGTCTTCGGAGGCGGGCCGTGCTGAGCTGGGCTCTGCGAAGCCTCTGGGCCGACCGCGTCGCCTCGCTGGCGGGCGCCGCGGGGGTCGCCATGGCTCTGCTGCTCGCGATCGTGGTGGAAGGTGTCTTCCACGGAGAAGCGGACCAGATCGTGGCGTACGTCGATCGCGCCGGCGCCGACGTCTGGGTGATGCAGGAGGGAGTCTCCAACATGCACATGGCCTCCTCGTTCGTACACCGCGCGCGGATCGACGAAGTCGCCGCGCTCGAAGGGGTCCAGAACGTCGAGGACATCCTCTACGTGAACGGGTTCGTCGAGGTGGGTGGGACCGAGTGGTTCGTCTACGTGGTCGGCCTTCGACCGGAGCAGCAACTCGGGGGTCCCTGGGCGATGTCCGAAGGGGTCGAGCGCCCCGGGCCGGGTGAGGTCGTCGTGCCCGACGTCATCGCCCGTCGGTCGGGGGCTGGACTGGGAGGCGCCGCCCGCATCGCCGAGACCGCCCTGCGCATCGTCGGTCTGAGCCGCCACACCTACTCGATGGCGAATCCGGTCGTCTTCGTCGCGCGGGACGACCTCGCCGCCGTCATGAGCGCAGGGGAGTCCACGTCCTACCTGCTCGTGCAGCTCGAGGACGGGGCCGACGCTCGGAAGGTCGCCGCGCGAATCGAGGCGGAGGTCGACGACGTGTCGGCGCTGGTCCGAGAGGAGTTCGTGGAGTCCGACCGGGCGATGGCGATGCACATGGGAGCGGACGTAATCGCCCTCATGTCGGCGGTCGGATCGACCGTCGCCGCGCTCCTGGTCGCATTTACGGTCTATTCGGCGGCGCTGCGTCGGCGAAGGGAGCTCGCCGTCGCAGCCGCGCTCGGGGCGGGCGAGCCCGCGATCGTCGCCGCGGTCCTCACCCAGAGCGTCGTCATCACCGCTCTGGGCTGGCTCGGGGCGGTGGTCATCGCGCTCGTCATGCGGCCGTTGCTCGCCGCGACCGTCCCCGAAGTCACCGTCTCCTTCCCGCCGGCGACCCTCCTCGGGCTCGCGCTACCCGCATCGGCCATCGCGGTCCTGGCGGGATGGTGGCCTGCTCGCCACGTCGCCCGGACCGATCCCGCGGAGGCCTTTCGATGACCCGATCACCCCTGCTGCAGGCCCGCGGGCTCCAAAAGACCTACGGCGAGGGCCGCACCGCGGTGCGCGCGGTCCGAGAGGTCACCTTCGCGATCGCTCCGGGCGAGATCGTCCTCGTGATGGGCCCCTCCGGCTCGGGCAAGTCGACCCTGCTGTCGATGCTCGGGGGGCTCCTGCAGCCGTCGGCGGGGAACGTGCTGGTAGGGGGCGAAGACCTGTACGACCTGCCGCGTCGACGCCTCCCGGGCGTCCGCGCACGGACGCTGGGGTTCGTTTTTCAGAATTTCAACCTCTTGGGAGCGCTGACCGCCGAGCAGAATGTGCTGTTTCCGGCCGGGCTGATCGGCCGTGTCGGGCCTCCGGAGAGGGAGCGTGCGCGCGCCCTCCTGGACGGGCTCGGCCTCGGCGCCCGGCGCAGACACCTCCCCCGCGATCTCTCCGGGGGGGAGCAGCAGCGGGTGGCCGTCGCGAGGGCGCTGATGAACTCACCCGACGTCATCCTCGCGGACGAACCCACGGGCAACCTCGACTCCGCGAGGGGACAGGAGATCCTCATGATCCTCCACGACCTCGCCCGGGATGAAGGCAAGGCGGTCCTCGTGGTCACGCACGACCCGCGCGCGGAGGAGGTGGCCGACCGCATCCTGTGGTTGGAGGACGGGAGCCTGCGGGACCGGCTCGCGCACGACGCGCTGTGGGTGCGCGATCCGGTGTGCGGCATGCGGGTGGACGCGAAGCGAGCGGTCGCGGAGACCGGGGGGCCGGACGGGCGCGTGGTCTTCTGCTCTCGGCGATGCCTCGAGCGCTGGGCTGCCGACCCCGCCGCCTACGCCGCAGAGCCGGCCGGCCCCGGCTGACGGGGACGCTCCCCCTACTCCTCGTCGTGCTCGTCGTGGGCGCAGGTGAGCTCACCCGCCTCGGCGTGCTCGTGCATCTCGTCGTGCAGGTCCGTCGCGTGGCCGGCGTGCAGCTCCACCATGGCCTGGAACGCCTCCTCGATCCCCGCGCGGTCGGCTTCGTCGGCGTCGATCATGGCGTCGTGATGACCTTCGAACGCGGCGTCGAGATCGACGAACATGTCATGCACGTCGCCGGGTCCCGGGTCGTCCTCGTGGGTGTCCATGCCCTCGCACCCGGCGAGCTCCTCCGCGGCGTGCACGGCCGCGTCGAAGAGGTCGTGACCGTCCGAGGCGAACGCAGCTTCTTCGGCGAGCAGGGCGCCTTCGTCCGCGGCGGCGGCGACCGCGGCGTCGTGGGCGGCGGCTGCCTCGACCACCGCCTCGACAGCGGCCTCGAAGCTCTCGAGGAGCACCTCGGGATCGGCGCCCTCCTCCTCCAGGGGGGGCTGACACCCGCCCAAGAGGGTGGCGATCACGAAGGGGACGGCGACATGGAGGGGGTTGCGGTGAATGGCGAACATCATCACTCCTCCGGGCTCTCGGCCCGTGTTTCGACCGCGGCCTGAATCGCCGCTTCTTCCTTGGGGGTCAACTTCGCGCCGTACGAGCGCATCCGAGCCAGGGTGGCGGTCCACCAGGCGGTGTCTCGTCCTGCGGCCATGGCGTCCTGCACCCGATCGACGCCGTGGCAGCGCACACATCGCTCGGCCACCAGGGGCTGATCGGGGAACGCTCCCCGCGCCGTGGCTTCCCGGACTGCGAGCCCGGCCCCTTCGGGCGGGTTCATCCACGCGAGCAGCGCCTCCACGTCGCGCTGGGGGAGGGAGCCGCGGACCTGCATGTGAGTCACGGCGAGCTCCCAGCGGGCGGGGTCGAGCTCCTCCAGCGTCCGGGCGTTGTGGCAGCGATTGCACGTCGCGCGGTAGACGGCCGCTCCGTCCACCGCCGGCGGTTTGGCGGACGCCTTCGTCTTCGCCGCCTTGGGGGCGGCGTGGACCGTGGGAGCCGGCGCCACCGACATCCCTGCGGCGAGGAGGATGCACAGGGCGGGCAGGGAAAGGAGACGGAGGGGGCGAGGGTTCATGTCGGGTCCCATCAGAAGCCCGCCGCGACGCTCAGGCCGAGGTGGAAGTGTTCGACGACGAAGGTGTAGTGGACCCCCAGGCGCACAGCGATCGAGGGGATCGGATAGAAGTTCACGCCTCCCCCGATCTGGTGGCTCCTCCCCGCCGCCAGGCCCGAGTAGTCCCCGGTGCCGTGGTTGTCCTCGGGCCCGGCCCCGTGGCCCACCGAGAAGGCCACCCGCGGTCGGTCGGGGACCGGCTCCTCGATCGTGAGCGCCGCCTCCGCCGTGCCCTCATGCCCCGGCTCGGGGATGACCGCTCCGCCGTATCGGACCACGAACTCGAACTTGTTCAGCGGGCCCGGTGCGCGGTCCAGTCGGTACGCGAGTTGGGCCCACCAGAAGCTCCGGAGGGTCGACTCCGCCTCCTCCTGCTGCGTCCACGTGGCGATGACCTCACCCTGGAAGTTGAGCCCGTCTCGGGCGATCATGAGATCGCCGACGAGCGCGCTGAACCGTTGATCGAAGGCGTCGTTCCACAGGCCCGTGGTGCCCGAGATCCCGATCTCCAGCTCGCGGACCGGCAGCAGGCCGATGCGGCCACCCACGAACTTGTCCCAGTTGTTGTCGGGCGTGGCTCCCCCCAGCGACGGCGCGCCGTCGGCCTCGGAGGGTCCGTTGGTCAGGAAGAACACGTAGTTGAGCGACGAGACGGGCCCGAGGGGAATGGCTCCACGGGCCTGGATCCCGAGCCCCGCCATCGGCAGGGGCCCGGAGTGGTGCCCGCCCTGATACGGGTACGGAGCGTCCATCATTCGGTTGATCCAGCCGGGGTGAAGGCGTTCGGAGAAGATCCCGAGGGGCTGGAGCGAGAGGCCCACGACCACCGTCGTGTAGTCCCAGACGAGCATGTCGAGTTGCGCGTACTCGAGAGCGATGTCGAACTCCCCGCCCGCGTACCCGAACTCCAACTCGGACTCGAACAGGAAGCGGTCGTGGAGCCGCCACAGGAACACCGGGGCGAGCTGGACCGATGCGAACGTCGGGCCTGTCTCCTCGGTGTACTGAAAGTGCACGGTCCCGAAGCCCGCGAGGTGGAACCGCGTCCGTGAGAACGGGCTCGATGCCGGGAGGCGGGGCGCACCGGCGGGGGCGGCCGTGGGGTCGACAGGGGGAGGCGACGCCGCGCCGGGTGCCGTCGCGTCCGCCGGGACCTCGACCGGGTCCGCGACGCTGCGGATCCAACGGACGAGGGCGTCCACCTGGCCGGCGTCCAGCTGCGCGCCGAACGCGGGCATCACCGGCGACTTCCCGATGGCCGCTCCCCCATCGACGATGGCCCGCCGGATGTCGTCGTCGGTCCGCGAGTCTTGGAACGACCGCGCGGTCAGGTCCGCCGGCTTGGGGTCGAGGGCTGCCCCGACCGGGCCGTCGCCCTCGCCGCCGGCCCCATGGCACGTCGCGCAGCCGGCCGCGAACGTCTCCGCTCCATCCGAGGCCCGGGCGGACGCGGGAGCCCAACAGAGGAACAACAAGACGGTCGCACCAATCCTCCCGAGCGGGAATGGGTCGGTTCGTCGGGGCATGGGGTCCTCCAGATCCGAGCCCTGCGACCCACCGTCGAGGCTCGGCGGCTGGGAGTGCATCGGGCGTGCCGGTTGTGCTGATCGAGGGCCTGCTCCGGATCGGCCACGGACGGACCGCCCCTTGGGTCGCATGTCTGCGACTCCGGGGGTGGCATGAGTCGCAGACATGCGACGGCCGAGTGGAGAGTGCCCTGGCACCGTTCGTGCAAGAAGCAACCGAGGTGACGGACCGGATCCTGTTGGTGGAGGACGACAAGCTCCTCCGGTGGAGCTTGAGCCGGGAGCTGTCCGCGGCAGGCTTCGAGGTCGCCCAGGCAGCCGACGGTCGTGTCGGCCTCGAGATGGCCCTCGAGGCGGACTTCGACCTCGTCCTGTGCGACCTGAACCTCCCCGAGCTCAGCGGCATGACGCTGCTGCGGCGCCTCGTGGGGGCTCGGCCCGAGACCTTCGTGATCATGATGACCGGGCACTCCACGACCGAATCGGCGGTGGAGGCGCTCCGCGCCGGGGCCTTCGATTACTTGATCAAGCCGCTCGACGTCGCCGACGTCAGCGAGCGCATTCGGGTCCTCCTGTCCCACGGCCGGATCCGCCGCGAGGTCTCACGGCTGCGGCGCACCGTGGCGGAGCGCCTCGGGTTCGATGGGATCGTGGGCACCAGCTCGGCCATGCGCCGCGTCGGAGAGCACATCGATCGAGTGGCCCCCACGCCCGCCACGGTCCTGATCACTGGAGAGAGCGGGACCGGCAAGGAGCTGGTGGCGCGCGCGATCCACACGCGCTCCGATCGGGCGCGCAAGGAGTTCCTCGCAGTCAACATGGCGGCCGTCCCCGAGGCGCTGCTCGAGTCCCAACTCTTCGGGCACGAGAAGGGCGCCTTCACCGGCGCGGACCGGCGCCGGGACGGGATCCTCCGAGCGGCGCGAGGCGGGACCGTGTTTCTCGACGAGATCGGCGAGATCCCCCCGTCTGCACAGGCCCGCCTCCTGCGGGCGATCGAGCGCAAGGAGGTCCTGCCCGTGGGCGCCGACCGGCCCATCGCGGTGGACTTTCGACTCGTCGCCGCCACCAATCGCGACCTCTCGGCCGCCGTCGCCGACGGGTCCTTCCGCTCAGATCTCCTCTACCGCCTCGACGTCTTCGGGATCCGGCTCCCGCCTCTGCGCGAGCGCGTCGGCGACATTCCCGACCTCGTCGAGCACTTCGGGCGGCTTCACGCGCGCGCCCTGGGGCGCCGGTGGCGGGGGGCCACCAACGAGGCGATGCGGTACCTGACGGGGTACCCGTGGCCGGGCAACGTGCGCGAGCTGAGCAACGTGCTGGAGCGCGCACTCATCCTCGCGGGAGGCGACGTGGTCGGGATGCAACATCTCCCCGAGGCGCCCCCTCCAGTCGCAGCCGACACCCTGGAGCTTCGGCCCGCCATGGCGAACTTCGAGCGGGCCCACATCCACCGCGTCCTGTCGCTGAGCGGTGGGCGCCGCGACGACGCGGCGGCGCTCCTGGGGATCGATCGAGCCACGCTCTACCGTCGCCTGAGACGGCTGAGGCCGGCCGAACTCGGTGGGGACCCCGAGTCGGGCAAGATGACGCTCGATTCGGGGAACGTGAGCCCGCGAGTCGAGCCGAATGAAGAAACATCTACAACGTCGTAGGAAATACCCCGACAGGGGATGGAGGTGCCGCGATGAAGAGGACCTGCACCGCCGCGCTGGCCGTCGCGATCATGACCGGCTGCGCGCCCGCGGAGGAGACTCCGGACCCCGAGGACCAGACCGTCCGCTGCGTGGGCGACGAACTCGACGACGAGGCCCCCATCGGCACCAGCCTGGCCGCGCTCGAGACGCGCTGGGACACGAACCAGGAGCTCGTGAGGGCACTGTTCGTCGGAGAGCCCTTGTGACACACCTGTCGGGCCGGTTCGGCCCGATTGATGGAAGCGCTGGCGGAGGACGACGACCCCCGACTGCGGGTGGACTTCGTCTGGGGCCCGGTCTGGGGTGATGCCGGCTCCAGCTCCACGCAGCTGGACGCCCACCAGCCGCTGTCGGAGGACCCGCGCGTGCGGGTGTGGTTCGACGACGGCCTCCAACTCCACAACGCGCTCGCGGAGTACACCGACGAGGCCGCGCCCCTCATCGACCAGTACTTCGTCTACGCGCCCGGCGGCACTTGGGACGGCGACCACCCGCCCGACCCGGAGTACGTCGAGTACGGCCACGTGTCCTTCGACGAGGACGGGTTCCTCGACCAGATGCGCGACCGGCTTCCGGACTGCGAAGAGGTCGTCGAGGCGGAGTGACTCCGTCGGTCGTTCGGTGCCCCGTCCTCGATCCAGGCTCGAATGTCAGTGAGCGTGCCCGCCATGATGTCCATGCTCACCTCCCCCGTGATGGGGGCCTGCCGGGGCCGTCGCGGGGACCGGTTGCGACACGCCGAGTCCGAACTCGAACACGAGCCGGGCCCCACGGTCGGCCCCCAGGGCGGTGACCGCCACTCCGGCGAGCAGCAGGCCGAGGGCGACGCTCTGGAGCTTCTTCGATACCCGCGTGGCCGCCAGACGAGCCGCGGCGGCGGCCGCAGCGACGAGGACGCTCGCGCCCAGCATCAGGTTTCGATGAACGTGGACGTGCTCGTGCCCCGGGCTGTCGTGCCCGAGCCTGTCGGCGGCGAGAAAGCCCGTGGCGAGCGCAGCGGCGGCGCCCGCCAGGCCGACGTACGCGAGCCATCGACCCGTCTGGAGGGCCCCCTCGTGGTCGCGAAGGACGCCGTACGCGAAGAACGCGGCCGCGGTCGGCCAGAGGGCCACCGGGAAGTGGACGAACAAGGGGTGGATGTCTTCGGCCGCGAGGAGGCCGGGGAAGAGGGGGGCCATTCGGGGCTCCAGGCTGGGGATTCGCCCATCCCGAGAAGCACGCCCCGTGCCGGCGTGTGCCGTCAGCGCACCTCGACGAGCGACATCATCCCGAGCTCGGCGTGCTCGAGGATGTGGCAGTGGGCCATCCACATGCCCGGGTTCGAGAAGTCGGACTCGATCACGACGGTCTCCAGTCCGCCCACCAGGACGGTGTCCCGCGCGCCCGGCTCGTCCACCGGCTCGCCGTCTCGGCTCACCACGCGGAACATTTGACCGTGGAGGTGGAACGGGTGCTCGGGCCCGGCCAGGTTCCGGAGCTCGATCGTCTGCATCGCGCCCAGGTCCGCCTGCCACTCGTAGGCGTCCGGCCAGGCCCGGTCGTTGATCGTCCACACGACCCCATCGACGCCCTGGTAGGCCTGAAACACCAACGGGTGGTCGATCTCTGCGCCGTCCGAGGCGGGAGCGAGGGGCTCGGTGGGGTCCGCCGTGTGACCGGTGGCAGCAGAAACCTCCTGGTCGTCGTCCAGGCGCACGTCGATCTGCTCGACGGCCTGCTCGACCACGTTCCCGCCGGCGTCGAGCGCGAGGACGATCTGGTCCATCCGACCGCGGTCCGCGGCGTCGGCGAGCCGCACCTCGAGCTCCGCCCTCGCGCCCACCGGCAAGGTCAGCTCGTCGATGGACCGCGTGAACGTCTGGGGCCACAGGCCACCGTCCGCTCCGATCTCTCTCACCTCGAGATCCTCGAACCGGAGCGTCATGGTCCGCGCGTTGGCGGTGTTGACGAGACGCCATCGTTCCACGCCCTCGGGAGCGATCTCGACCCGCGTGTCTCCGTCGGAGCCGTTGACCAGGAGCACGTTCCCGCTGCGCCCGTGCATCTGCGTCGGGTGGTTCGTCGCGTGGCCCGCGATCTCGCCGTCGTCGTCCACGAGGATGTCGTCGAGGACGAACAGCCGGTCGGCGTCGACGTCGGGCCGGTCCTCGTCGCGCTCGTGGACGATCAGGGGCCCGTACAGGCCGGCTTCGACCTGGATGTGGCTGCGGACGTGGGGGTGGTACCAGAAGGTCCCCGCGTCGGGCACGACGAACTCGTAGGTGAACGACTCGCCGGGCGCGATGGCGGGCAGATCGCCGTGCACCACCCCGTCCATGGCGACGTCGATGCGCAGGCCGTGCCAGTGGACCGTGGTCGGCTCGTCGAGGTCGTTGGTGACCGTGACGCGCATCGTGTCGCCCACCCGAGCCTGAAGCAGCGGCCCGGGCGAGGTCCCGTTGAAGGTCCACATGTCCGTGCGCTCGCCGTCTACGAGCTCCACGCGGGACTCGCCCGCGGTGAGCGCGTACTCGACGACCCCATCGGCCGGGTCGAGATCCTCGGCCGCCTCCACGCCGAGCACGGGAGGGAAGCTCGCGGTCGGTTCTTCTTCGGCCGGGCAGCCGGCGAGGCAAACGAGGGCAAGGGTCACCAGGGTGGGGCGTCGCATGTGGTCTCCAGAGTGGCGCGGGGAGAGTATCCGAAGGACCGTCGCCCAGGGCGACCGCAGCCTGCGCGCCCGCCGACCGACCGACGCAGTGACGCACGTCATCCCGGCGGGACCAGAAAGCCGGCACGCTCGTGTTCGTCCTCCGGAGGTCCGATGCTCGTCACCCGTCTCGCTCTGTCTCTGGCCGTGATCGTGCCCTTGCTCGCCGGCTGTCCGCCCACCCAAGAGGTCCCGACGGACGATGACGACACCGGGGAGGACGAGCACGAGCACGAGCACGGCACGGGCGAACTCGATGGACACGTCCACGCCTTGCTCCAGTGGGGGGACACGGACGAGATCGTCCTCGGCACCCACACCGGGATGTTCCGAACCGAGGAGGGCGCTGACGAACTGGTGCCGGTCTTCGAGGGGCCCGACTTCATGGGGCTGGTGCAGGATCCCTTCGACGGCGACCGCTACTGGGGGAGCGGACACTGGAGCGCGAACGGGATGGGCAACTGGGGGCTCGCCGAGTCGACCGACCGGGGCGCGTCCTGGACGGAGATCAGCCTGACCGGTCAGGCGGACTTCCATCAGATGACGGCCGCGACGGACCAGGAGGATGTCGTGGTGGGTCGATGGTCCGGTCGGTTCCACTTCAGCGACGACGCGGGCCGCACTTGGACGGAGTACGCCTCACCGGCCGATGTGGCCGACATCGAGGTCGCGAGTTCAGGGATCCCGGAGCTCTTCTGGTGCGGCGCCGGCGGCGTCCACCGCCTCGATCTCCAGACCGGAGACGAGGAGTCCGTGGTCGGAGGGAACGTCACCGCGTTCGACCGAGCCGGGAGCGGCTGGGGCTACGGCACAGCGGGAGGGGGCGTGTTCCTCTGCGACGCGGATGTCTCCGGATGCGAGGAGTGGGACGGTCCGGGCTCCTCGGCCATCCTCCACCTGCTCCCCGGGGCAGGCGACGACCGCCTCTACGTCCTGACCTCCGACTCCGAGGTGCATCACACCGACGACCGCGGCGAGTCCTGGGAGCTCATCGCGTCGGTCGAGTGAGGACGACGACGCGCTCCAGGTCCGTGTGGGCCCGGATGTGGGTCTCCAAGGCGGGCCGCCTGGACGGTCCCCGCTCCTCGCTCAGCCCGGCGCGACGCTCCGGTGGAAGACGAGGGTGTGCTTGCCGACGGTGATCGTGTCGCCTTCGGCCAGGGCCCTCATCTCTGTGGCCGCGCCCCCGACCTTGACTCCGGCGCGACGGTGCAGGGCCACGACGATCCAGGTCCCCTCCACGTCGCAGAGCAGCTCGGCGGCCCGCTTGACCAGCAGCCCCCACCCGGGGAGCTCGAGGTCGCAGTCGCTCGAGTAGCCGATCACGAGCCGGTCCCTGCGCAGCGGGATGGTCTTCGCCCCGTCCGTGCTCCGCCACACGAGGTGGGCGCCCATGCGGTCGCGGATGCGCTCCTGGATCTCTCGGAGCTTGTCGGGGGACATGACCGCCGTGGCCTTCTCCTCGCCGTCCTGGGGCCCTGCCGCCCCCGCTTCGAGCTCGGCCTGCAGCCCCGGCTCGGCGTCGTCCTCCCGGTAGAAGAGGAAGTGGCGACCGACCACGATCCTGGCCCCCTCCTTCAGGGGCGCCCGCTCGACCTTCCGGCCGTCGACGTACAGCCCGTTCCGGGTGCCGAGATCCTCGATCCACCACCCGTCGTCCCGTCGGAAGAGGCGGGCGTGACGGCGGGAGACGAGCGGGTCGGGGATGCGGATGCGGGCGGGCGCCGCGCGGCCGACGATCACGTCGCCGTGGTCGAGGTCGTGGACCGCCTCCCGCTTCCTCCCCAGGTACTGGTGCAGGCGAGGCATGGGCTCAGTCTACGCCGCGGGCGTGACCGACTCGGCGACTACTCCACCACGGTCAACGGGGCCTGTTCTTCGGCGTCGGGGACCACGGACGTCGCCCCCGACGGCCACGTCACCGTCACGTGGTACGGCCCCCCGCACCGGCCCGTCCCGATGCGGAGCTCGCGGGGCAGCCAGGAGTTGAACCCCGACGACGGCCAGAAGTCGCGATGGACGGCCCAGCTGTGAGCGCCCTCGGGCCCGTCGGCCACGCGAACCTTCGCGCCCACCCCGGCCGAGTTCGCGCCTGCCCCATCGAGACGCAGGATGAGCCCGTGCGCGGCCTCCTGCTCGTTGCGCCACATCCGGTTCGGCTCGGCGGTCATGCCGCCCCCGTTGCCCATGAACAGGTCCACGTCGCCGTCCTGGTCGACGTCGAAGAAGCCCATGCCGTGGGAGCGGTAGGGGTACTCGGGGAGACCGTCGGCCTGCGCGGGGGGCACGTCGATCAGGTGGGTGCGGTCCACCCAGCGCAGACCGGGCGCCTGGTCCGTGGGGACGAACGACCCCAAAGCGTTGACTGCGCCGCTGTCCGGGCTCCCGTTCCCGAACACCACCTCCGGGTAGCCGTCCAGGTCGAGGTCCCCGACCTGGAGGCCCATCGTGGGGATGGAGGTGGCCGAATCCCCGGGCTCGTTGAGGCCGGTGCCGAAGGTGAGGTCTCGCCATCCCCCGGCGCCGTCGGAGAGGTACAGCCCGTGCATCGGCAGGTCCGGAAGCCCCTCCATCTCGGGCCCGTACCGTCCGCTCACGAGGAGGTCGGTGTGGCCGTCGTTGTCGAAGTCCGACGCCACGGCCGCGAAGGCGGTGAAGGGGTCCTGGAGGGGGGCGGTGGTGACGTCTTCGAACGTGCCGTCCCCCCGGTTGCGCAGCAGGACGTTCGGGCCCGCGAGCACGGGGACGTAGAGGTCGGGGAAGCCGTCCTCGTCGAAGTCCAGCCAGACGGCCTGGTGGCTGTCGCCCGGGCTCGCCACCCCGGCCTCGTCGGCGACCTCCGTGAACGTGCCGTCGCCGTCGTTCCGGTAGAGCTGGTCCTCGCTGGGCACGTCCGGGGCGGCCCGCAGCGCCTTGCAGCCCTGGAACAGATCGAGGTCTCCGTCGCCGTCGTAGTCGGCCCACGCGCCCCCGAAGTTGGAGACCTCGCGGTCGAGCAGGCCGGCCTCCGCGGTCGCGTCGACGAAGACCGGGAGCCCGTCGTCGTCGAGCCCGTCGTTGCGGAAGAGGCGGCTGGCGCACCCCTGCTCCCAGCGGCCGCAGGCGAGGTAGAGGTCGGCGTCGCCGTCGCCGTCGTAGTCCACCGCCGCCGGGCCCGTGTCGCTCCCCGAGGTGGGCGCGCGCGGGTGGCGCGCGAAGGTGCCGTCGTCCCGCTGCAGCAGCAGGCGGGACGGGGGCCCCGGGTTGGCGAGGTAGATGTCGATGTCCCCGTCCCCGTCGAAGTCCTCGGCCGCCATGCCGTTGTTGACGGTCTCGGGGTCGTCCAGCCCGAGCTCCGGCGCGACGTCGGTGAGTTCGATGTCGGGGGCGGGCTGCGACCACGGATCGCACGGCGGGGGAGGCACCTCCGCCGGGGGGGCGGACGCGCAGGCGCTCAGGCAGAGCGCGCAGGCGAGGACTCGGGACGACACGATTCGGGCCTCCTGGGGCCGTGGGGGACTCCGGGCTGTAGACAGTACGCGATGCGCGAGACACCGCAATCCGCGTTCGCGGCCTCCGACCCGTGCTTGGGCGGGGACGTCGAGCTCGCCGGGATCGAGCGACGCCTGCGTGACGGGGTGCGCCTCGCCGAGGAAGACCCGGCCGACGGGCTCATCCACGCGCTCGCGGCTCGCGGGCCCGATCTCGTCGTGCTGGACGACGCGGACGGCGTGCGCGAGGTCCTCCGGGCGCTCGTCCCCCCGGGTGCCGGCGCGCGCCCCGCGGCTCCGGATCCTGGTCACGTCGGGGACCTCGCCGCCGCCTCGGCGTCCCTCGATCAGTCCATGTAGCCGAGGCCTCGGAGGCGCTCCTCGAGCTTCGCGGGGTCCGTGCTCGCCGTCTCGTAGGCGCCCAGGCCCCGCTCGAGCAGGTGCTCGATCAGCTCGCCGCGCGACGAATAGCCCATGGCGTCCACCACGGCCTCGAGCCGGTCCGTGAGGGGGGCCTCGGAGTCGCCGTCCGGGTACTGCCGCAGGCCGCGGTCGACGAGGTGTAGGCCGAAGTCGGCGTCGCCTTTGAAGCCGTGCGCGCGGCCGGTGGTCTTCAAGCGGGCGCGGTAGTCGCGCGGGATCTTCAGCTTCGCCATGGGTGCCTCGGGTGACCCTAGCGCGCGCGCCGCGCGCAGAGAGCGCGCGCGCCCCCCTGCAGGGCGCCTCGATCTCGCCCGATGCAGCGACGCACCCCGATCTTGGATTTCTCTCACGCCGGCACGGACCCTGCTCCTGGGTGGGGCAAGGAGAGAAACCACCATGAACACTCGAATCGCCCTGTCCCTCGTCCTCGCCGCCTCCCTCGCGGGCTGCGTCACCCCCACCCCGGAGGCGTGCGACCTGCTCGACTCCGTCGAAGCCGACCTCGCCACCGCCGAGATCACCGTCACCCCGCGAGCCCAGACCGGCAACCGCGTCGGCCCGCACCGGTTCAACGGCATGCGCCTGAACGCGCTCGGCATGAACGCGCTCGGCCTCAACGCGATGGGCTTCAACGCGATGTCGCAGAACGCCTGGAACAACGGCTTGTCCAGCAACGCCCTCGCCAACGGGCTCTCGAAGAACGCGATGGCCAACGGCCTGCGCATGAACGGCCGCATGTTCAACGGCAGGAACCTCAACGGCCATAGGTACAACGGCAAGAGCCTCAACGCGCTGACCTACAACGCCTTCAGCCGCAACGCCCTGAGCCGGAACGGCCTCGAGGGCACCCCGGACGTCGCGACGGTCGCCGCCGACGAGCTCGGACGCGAGTTCCTGGAGTACGGGATGGGCTGCGCGCTGCCCGCGGGCTCGGAGCTGCGCGTCGAGGTCGACGGAGAGACGATCGTGTTCCCCGGCGCCCTCGGCTTGGCGCCGGGCTGGATGGAGCGCGGGATGACCGACGCCGAGGAGCGCCGCTTCACCGGCTGCATGATGGCCCACGTCAACGCCTTCGGGATCACGGTCCCCATCTCCGTGCGCACGCCCGACGACCGCATCGAGGTGACCGACGCCGAAGCCGAGGCGTTCGCCGTCCACGAGGCGACCTTCTTCGGGTCCCTGCGCGACGGCGAGCTGAAGGCCTGCTTCGGCGAGACGCCCGAGGACGCGCGCCTGCTGAGCTCCGACCGCGAGGACCGGATCTGCGCGGACGCCGACGAGCCCTGCGGGTTCGACGTGGTGGGCGCGTGCGCGGACGTCGCGGTGCCCGTCGAGGCCGTCTCGGTGCACCTGCGTGACGACGCCGTCGAAGCGGCCTGCGCCGCCCTCTGATCCACGGAGTCGGAGCGCTACAGCCCGGGGATCAGCTTCTTCCACTCTTCGGGAGAGCGGTCCCCGGGCCAGGGGTCGGCGGGCACCGGGGCGGGCTCCGACCACACGACGTCGAACTCGCCTTCGTCGTCGATGCGCGCGATGTGCAGGCTGCGCCACGCGTGCAGGGTTTCCGGGTCGATGTACTCGGCGCCCCACGGGGCCGAGATGGCGAGCCCCCGCGTCGCCTCGCGCACGGCCTCCCGGTCGAACGTGCCCGCCTCCTCCGCGGCCGCCGCCCACAGCTGGACCGCCACGTACCCCGACACGATCGGCTCGCTCACCGGCGCGCCCGGGTGCCGATGGCGCCACCGGCCGAGGAACTCCTGATTCTCGGGCACGGGCAGCGAGTCCAGGTACGACCAGGCGACGTAGTGCTCCCGGTCCGATGGCGGGAGCGCCTCGGCCTCCACCTCCGAGATGGCGAACGAGAGCACCGGGTGGGTCGACCCCGCCCGCTCGAGGGCCGCGAGCAGCTGGGTGTTGGTGTCCCCGTTCACCGTGTTCACCACGACCACCGCGCCCGACGTCATGAGCGCCTGGACGGCGGCCGCCAGGGACCGATCGAACGCCTCCGGGGCCTCGGGATCGCGCTGCAGGGGGATGAACTCGCTCCCCACGACCGCGCCCCGGTAGTCGGCGAGGTCGTCCTCGATCAGCTGGTGCGCCGCGCGCGGGAACACGTAGTCGCTCCCGATGAGGAAGAACTTCGGCCCGAACCGGATGCGCGCCCAGCGCGTGGCGGGGAGGATGCGCTGGTTCGCCGTCGCGCCCAGGTGGATGACGTCCTCGGACGTCTCCAGGCCCTCGTAGAACACCGGGTAGTACAGCAGCGCGCGGTCCTTCAGCACGTCGATCACGGCCCGCCGCGAGGCGCTCGTCCAGCACCCGAAGATCGCCGCCACGTCCTGCTCGATCAGCGACTCGGCCGCCCTCGCGAAGGACGCGGGATCGTCGGCGTCGACGGGCGGCGCCAGGACCTCCACGCGGTGCCCGAGCACGCGCCCCACCTCCTCGACGCCGAAGCGAGTGGCCTGCAGCACCGGTCCCTCGCTCGCGGCGAGCGAGCCCTGCGTCGAATGCAGGATGCCGACCCTCACCGTGCGTTGGTCGCGCAGGTACACGACCGCCCCGAGGATCACGATCCCCAGGAGGCCGGCCAGGAGGGCTCGGAGTCGTCGTCGGCCGCCGGTCACCAGAAGATCACCGCGGTCACCAGCGCGATGCCCAGCATGTACGCGGGCCAGAACGCGATCTTCGGGATGAGGTTGTCGCGGAACATGATGATCCGGCCCCGCTCCATGGCGAACAGGATGGCGTTCGCGCACACCGACACCAGGGCGACGTACATCGCGAAGTAGAAGTACTCCAAGTAGAAGGGCTTGGTGGTGGCGAGGTCGTCGCGCAGGGCCGAGTGGTCGAAGATGACGACGAAGAACAGGGCCGCGGCGCCGAGCACGACCTCGAGCGCCGTGAAGCCGAACGCGCCCTCGAACTTCTCCCGGCGCGTGCCCAGCAGCAGCATGCAGAACAGCATCGCGGCGGCCACCGCGAGGGGGATGATCTTGCCCACGAACGGGCCGAGGAAGCTGCGCCGCAGGGAGATCGTGTAGACGAGCTCGGGGAACTCCGTCTGGCCCACGTAGTCGGAGATGCCGAAGTCCGTGTCGTAGGCCCGGCGGCGGTAGGCGAAGCCGGACCCGGCGAGCTCCCAGCCCGGGAGGATGACCTCGTGATCAAGGCCGGGCAGGGCGCTTCGACCGATCCGGTCGTAGGCCAGCAGGTCGGGGACGAGGACGATGTTCTTGTCGAACTCACGGGGCAGGACGCGCACCCAGATCTCCTGGGGATCGAACGGGTACAGCAGGTAGTCGAAGTCCTGGCGCAGCAGGGCCCGGAAGCGCCAGCCGAGCACGTGCTCGCGGCCGTCCGTCGAGCAGCGGCTGTAGGCCGGGCTGATCTGAAGCTCCTCGCCGGGGTCGGCCTCCGGGAAGATGAAGTCGGGTTCGTCCGGGTGCTCGGGGGGTGCCTTCGGGTCGCAGTCCTCGCTCTTGAAGCGCTGCCACACGAGCCCCGCGATCGTCACGTTGTTCGCGGACTGGAACTCCAGGGACTGCATGAAGATCCCCGTGGGCACGAACGAGGCGTCCTCGGTGGACTCGCTCCACGACTCCTGGAAGTTCGCCAGGTCCGCCGCCGAGAGGATGGGCTGGTCGTTCGGCGCGGGCGGGCTGGGGTGCTTCGCGGCCGCGTACCAGAGGCCGACGATCGTCACCACGGCCCCCACCGCCAAGGCGGTCGCCGCCCACCAGGCCAGGTGCTCCGGGGAGCGGACCCGCAGCAGCAGGACGAGGATCACGAGGAGGACCAGGATCGGGACGCCTCCGGTGACGCGGAATACGAGCCAGTGGCGCATCTGCTCGGGGGGGATCGTCTCCGGGATGGGGAGGTGGACGACGAGGCCGTGGGTGGCGTCCCCGGCGGCGTCCACCATCGGTCGCCAGAGCAGGAACTCGCGCTTGCCGCTCCCGGGATCGTCGCGGGGCCCCAGCTCGCCGCCCCTGCCGTCGGAGACGTCCACGAGGGCCTCGCCGAGGGCGTGATCCCCCACCTCCCAGGCCTGCACGTGGGCGCTCGTCCGGCGACGGACGAGGTCCATCTGCCCGTGGACGAGGAGGGCCCCCGATGCGTCGACCACGAAGGGTTCGGCGCCGGCGCCGAGGTCGAGGTTCCGGACCAGGTAGTCCAGGGCTCGCAGGCTCACGAGGGCGGCGAGGACCCCGTCGGGGGGGCGCTCCTTCAGGTCGCAGCCGCCGAAGCAGATCGGCGTGCTGTAGATGACGATCTCCTCGGGGGTGCCGAACAGCGTCTGGGGCGGGTACCAGGCCCCGCCCTCGAACTGCGCGCGGTGGAACCAGGCGGTGTCTCGGGTGTACGTCGCGAGGGACGCCACCGACTTCGCGGCGACCTCGGCGTCGGCGGCCGGGCCCGCGCCGGACGGCAGCGGGACGGGGTACTGGACGCCGTCGCTCCGGCGCAGGCGTCCGACGAAGAAGGGGGCGCCGTCGGCGAACCCCATGGCGCCCATGCCGAACAGCGAGGTCTGCTCGGCGAGCTCGCTCTGCCAGCGGGTCTGGACGTCCGCCAACGCGAGCGCGCCCGAGTTGAGGTCCGCGGCCATCGCCTCCGTCTTCGCAGAGATGCCCGCGAACTCACCGCCGAGGGCGACCGCGGCCGCGTCGGCGTTCTCGCGGATCTCGTCGGAGAGCGTCTGCTCCCCGAAGACCTGCTCGGCGGTCGCCTCGGGTACGAGGACCCGCTGCACAACGATCCCGCCCACGGCGAAAGCGAGCAGCGCGAGCACCGCGCCGATGACCTCCTTGCGGCCGCCCCAATCGCCGGCCTGGACCTCACTCCCCATGGACCGATCGTGGCACAACGCCGGGCGCGGCGTGGGTCGGGGGCGTCAGTCTCGGGCGAGCCCGTGCTTCGCGATCAGGCGGGCGAGCTGGTGGCGGTTCTTCAGCCCAAGCTCGCGCCAGGCCTTGGCCTGGACCCAGTCGTGTCGGTCGAGCGCGTCGCGCACGGCCTCGGGGGTGAGCTCGGTGGGGGCGGTGGCCGCGGCGGCGGGGGTCGCGATGAGGGCGTCGACGTCCGCGGTGCGCTCGATGACCGCGCCGCGGCTCGAGCCGATGGCGACCCACAGCAGGTTGCTCAGCTCCCTCACGTGGTGGGTGTAGTCGTGGCCCAGCAGGGCCTCGACGAGTTCGGGGGAGATGCGCAGGCCGCCCGCTTCGTCGCCGAAGCGCCGGGCCATCTCCGGGTCGTCCCGCCGCGACGCGGCCAGGAGGTGACGGATCAGCAGGGGGATGTCCTCGCGCCGGGCGGGCAGCCCGGGCACCTCGACCCGCAGGGGGATGCGGGCGAGCAGGTCGTGCTTGAGGTCTTCGGGGGGCCGGTTCGTCGCCGCGATCAGCCGGAAGTCCGAGCGACGGACGCGCGACTCGCCCAGGCGTTGGTACTCGCCGCCGCTGTCCAGGACGCGCAGGAGGTGGGCCTGGAGGCTCTCGGGCAGCTCCGCGATCTCGTCCAGGAACAGGTTGCTGCCGTTCGCGTCGCCGACGATGCCGGGCCGCTCGCGCATCCCGGGGTTGGGGTAGTCCTTGATGTTGCCGAACAGCTCGGCGTCCACGAGCCCCTCGGGCAGCGTCGCCGCGTTGCGCGACACCAGGCCACGGTGCCCCCGGCTGCTGAGGGCGTGGGCGGTGCGGGCGGCGAGCTCCTTGCCGCTCCCGCTGTCTCCGAGCAGCAGCACGTGCTTGTCGCGACCGGCGGCGAAGGCGAGGCGGTCCCGCAGCTCCCACGCGGGGGGGCTCTCCCCGACGAGCCCGCGGGCGTCGGGGCGCCCGAAGGCGGGGTCGTCGTCTCGGCGCCAGGCCATGGGCGCGGCGAGGCGCTCGGGCCGCTCCACCACGTAGAGGAGGAGCTGGTCGCGCAGCAGGAGGCAGTCCCCGGCCGAGACGGCCGCGCGGTCGACCGCCGTGCCGCGAAACAGGAGCTCGCAGCGCCCGACGTTGGTGACGATCAGGCCCTGGTCGGTGCCCTCGAAGAGCAGCTGCTTGCGGGACAGACCGGGGCCGGCGAGGGCGCCCGCGAGCGCCTCGTGGCCCGGTCGACGGCGCACGAAGCGGGCCCGGGGGGCGTCGTCGTCGGGGCGGACGTCGCCTCGCCCCAGCAGGAGGGACTCGCCCCGCCGGGGCAGCCGCACGACCTCGCCCAGGCGCTCCGGCTCGGACTCCGTCCAGGCGATGACCGCGAACAGGCGGGGGCCGTGGGTGCGCCCGCGCCGTCCCGGGCGGGGGGGGAGGACCGTGGTGCTGTCGACCATGGCGGCGTCATACGCCAACCCCGCGGACGACGCCAGCGGGGGCTACTGCACGTCGGGATCGATGAGCGCGAGGGTCAGGTCGAGCGACGGGAGCACCGGTCGCGCCCACCCCTCGCAGGCGTTGCTCACCGGGTCGACGTCGGTCACCAGGGCGGCCTCGTCGACGCACTGCTGCCGATACACGTCCGTCTCGAAGGTGCCTGCGAAGGAGACGTTCTCGAGCGTGGCGCCCGCTCCGTGCAGGACGACCGCGTCCAAGCCCTCCCCGCCGATCACGACGTCGCGGAGCCGGAGTCCGCCCACGTGCCCGTCCTCGCCGACGTCCGTGCCCACGGGACCCAGCGGGCCGATCGCGAGCACCGCGGGGATGCGCCCTGCCGCCGCGATCTCGACGTCCTCGAGTCGATAGTCGCCGTCCCCCAGCAGGTAGACGGGCGCGTGCGCCGTGTCCGCGAACTCGGTGCCCGTCACCACCAGCGTGGTCTGGGCGGGAGCGCCGGGGTACTCCCAGCCCCAGGCGTACACGCCCACGCCCCCGCCGAAGTCTCCGGAGGGCCGCGACGCCGTCACGCGGCCCCCGTCCAGCTCGATCCGACCCTGGGCGACGGCCGCCGCGCCCGCGAACCCGTTGCCGTCGAGGTCGCAGTCCCGGCAGGTGATCGCGCCTCCGGTCGTCGCCACGAGGCCCGCCGCGGCGTTGTCCGCGATGCGCGTCCCGGTGGCCGTGACGGTGCCGCCGAGCTGGGCGAGGATCCCGGCGCCCGACCCGGGGGTCCAGGACCCCGTCGTGCCCGTCACATGTCCCCCCGCGAGCACGACCTCGGAGCCCACGACGGTGACGCCGTACCCGCGGTTGTCCTCGAGCCGCAGGTCCTCGCCCTCGAGCCGACCGCCCTCGATGAGGTCCACCGCGTGGGGCGGGTGCAGCGTGCCCCCGGTGCGCATGTCGGCGACCGTGGAGTCGATGGCGACCAGCACGGCGTCGGGACCGTGAATCCGCAGCCCGATCCCCTCGTTGCTGCGGACGTCCGCGCCTCGCAGGGTCAGGCGGCCGCCGGGCGCGACCTCCACGGCGCGGGCGGAGCGACGGTCCGGGCGGCTCGTGCCGGTGACCGAGAGGCCGCGGACCTCGGCGGTGGTGACCGTGTCGTCGCCGCCGCCCACGAGGATGCCGATCCCCACGGCGTCTCGGATGCTCAGGTCCTCCGCGTCGAGGGTCGAGCCGCCGTACATCTCGAGGCCCCGCCCGAAGACGGTGTCGCGGAAGCGCCGGGTGTCGAGGAGCTCGACGCCGCGCAGCACCGCGTCGGCGCCGTTCTGGATGAGCAGCGCGGAGCCCGTGGCGCGCTCCACCACCGAGTCCGACAGCTCCAGGGAGGCGTCGGTGGAGAGGCGGATGCCGAAGCCGCTGCCGTCGTCGTCGGCGGGGTCCACGTCGGCGACGCGCACGCCGGACGCGACGACCGAGGTCCCGACGCCCGTGATGTTGATGCCTCGGTTGGTGGACGCCTCGATGGTGAGGCCCGCGATCTCGGCCGTGCAGCCTCCGCGGGCGTTGAGGCCCCAGCCGGACTCGTCGATCCCCCGCGGGACCACGTCGCGTACGACCACGTCCTCGAGGTTCAGGCGGCCCCCGTTGCAGTTGATGCCGAGCTCCACCGCGCCGTCGATGAGGACCCGACGCGCGTCGATCAGGGCCCCGCGGGAGACCTCCAGACCCCGCCCGTGGGTGCCCTCGGGGCTCTCCGTCACGTCGTGGATCTCGACGTCGCGCACGTCCACCCGGGCCCCGCCGTAGGCCGTGATCGCGCGCTTGTGGGGGTCGCGGAAGACGACGTCGCGGACCTCCGCGTGCGTACCGCCCACGGCCACGACCGCCTCGACCGCGTGCGGCGCGACGATCGTGAGGCCCCGCAGCACCACGTCGGAGCCCAGGGAGATCGCCTCGGCCGTGGGTTCCGTGGGGGCCAGGGTGACCGCGGCGGGACACCGCCCGCGCACCTCGACGCCGTCGTGATCGGTCAGCGCCAGGTTCTCGTCGTAGGTGCCGTCGGCGACGGCCACGACGCCCCCGCCGTCGAGACGATCGGCGGCCGCCTGGATCGTGGCCAGGGGGGAGTCCACCCGGCCGCGGGCGTCGTCGTCCCCGTGGGGGGCCACATGGACGTCGCCGTCGATCGGCTCCACGTCGGGACAGGGGCCCGCCGGGGGCGCCGGCCCGTCGTCGGACGGGCACCCGGCGAGCGCGAGGGCCAGGGCGACGGCCGCGGTCCTAGAGATGCACTTCATCGAGGGGGACCACCAGCCGGAGCATCTCCAGGGCGGGGGGCTGGCCGGCCTCCCCCAGGAAGTCGGGCGTCAGCGGCGGGGGGCCGCCCCCGATGCCTTCGACCACGGCCCCGGCCTGCGCCGCGATCGGGTACTGGCTGCCGGTCCCGAAGACGGAGTTGGTGCCGACCTGGATCGTCGCGCCCTCGATGAGGACGCCCGTCCGCGTGCCCTCGATGGTGCCCCCGTCGAGGATCACCTGGAGGCTCGCCGGGTCCTCGGCTTCGAGCCCGGGGGAGACGCTGATGCCGTCGCCGGAGTTCGTGCCGTCGGGCAACGTCGCGGGCACGGCGGCGCCCAGGGTCGCGTCCAGGATCGCCACCGACGTGCCCGGCCGCCCGGGCTTGTGCAGGTGCACGGCGGCGTCGGAGCTGCCCGTGACCTCGACGCCGTCGAGGGTGCCTTGGGACCGCCACTGGTACTGGATGCCGCGGCCGGGGGACTCGTCGTCGACGGCGACGGTGTCGGTGACGACGAGGCCGGTGACGTCGACCCAGGCCTTCTCCGCCAGGAGGCCGACCCCGCGCGCGTTCGTGATGGAGCCGCCGAGCACGACGTGACGGGAGACGAGGTCCGAGAGCCCGTCGGCCTCGCCGTAGATGGCGATCCCGGTGCCGAAGCCGCCCTCCTCCACGACGTCCGCGACGTCCACGCCCTCGAGGTGCGACGCGGTGATCTCGCCCTGGACGTAGACGCCGGTGCGCACCGGCGCCGTGACGAGCACGTCCTCCACGACGATCGGGCCGTTGAAGCCCGCGGCCGAGCGGATGCGGATCGCCCGGCGCCCGCCGACCGTCTCGAGGTGCCGGATGGCGACGTCCGCCGTGGACTCGCCCCACACGTCGAAGATCGGCTGCAGCTTCAGCTCGCCGGTGTCGGGGTCGGGGAGCTCCACCCCCTCGATCACGGTGACGCCGCGCCCGCAGCCGCGGATCTCGAGGCCCGAGTCCAGCCAGGATGGGTCCTCGTTGCTCAGCTCGAAGCTGCCCGCGTAGGCCCCCGGGCCCATCACGATGGAGCGGGAGCCGCCGCTGCGCGCGAGGGCGATGGCGTCGGCGAGATCGGCGAAGGGAGCGGCCGCGGAGCCGTCGCCGCCGGTCGCGCCGGCCTCCACGAAGATGCGGCCGGGCACGTCGGGGCCCCAGAACTCCTCGCACTCGGGGGGGCCGTCGGGGGTCGGCTCGGGGGTCTCGTCGGGGGCCGGCAGGACGGTGTCCGACGGGCAACCGGCGAGGAGCGCGAGGGCGAGCAGGGCGGGGAGGAGGCGCATCGTGATGACTCCGGGAGAGGCTACGCCCCGCCTCCGAGGTGCGCCATGAGGCGCGCGACGGCGTCGTCTCGACCGAGGCGACGGGCGAGGGCCAGCGCGGCCGCGCGGGCATCCACGGCGAGGGCGGCCTCCCCGGCGGCGTCGGCGCGGTCCGCGGCCCGCTCGATCAACGCGAGCAGGTCCGGGTCCGGGGGAGGCTCGGCGAGGGCGGGCAGCGTCTCCTCGGCGTCCTCCCAGCGCGCCTCGGAGGCGAGGACGTCGAGGCGGATCCCCTCCACGAAGGCCCGCAGCCAGTGGGCCTCGCCGCGGGGGAGCAACGCGTCGAGGGCGTCGAGCCGGCGTCGGGCGGACGCGGGCCGGTCCATCGCGAGCTCGGTCACGGCCAGGTTCACGAGCGCCGCGGACTGGTCCCGCAGCCCGAACGCCTGGGTGATCCCCAGGGCCACCGAGTACTCCCGTCGCGCGCCCCGCAGGTCGCCTCGCGCGCGCGCGAGTTCCCCCACCGAGAGGCGCGTCGCCGCGGTCTCGGATCGCGAGCCACCGGCCTCCAGGAGCCGGAGCGCGGCGCGATAGGCGACCTCCGCGTCCTCGAGGCGACCTTCCACCAGCGCCAGGTCCCCGAGCTCGCGCTGGGCCACGGCCTCCACCCCGATCTCCCCCGCCTTCGCGGCCGAATCCCTCACGCCCGACAGCGTCGACGCGGCCTCTTCGGGCAGGCCCGCGACCCGCTCGGCGCGGCCCAGTCGCCACGCGATGTTCAGCTCGTCGCGGCGCGCCCCGGCGGTCCGGGACCGGTCGCGCGCCGCCCGGAGGACGGGGACGGCCTCGGACGCTCGCCCGCGCAGGAAGAGGGCGTCGCCGAGCAGCGATCCCGCGCGGGCCTGGCCCGCGGCGTCGCCGAGGTGGGTGAACGTCACGACGGCCTCGCGGGACGTCTCCTCGGCGCGATCGAGCTGGGCCCGGACGAGGTGCACGGACGCCCTCACCTCCATCTGCTCGGCTCGCACGGCGCCGGGGAGGTCGCCGGACATGGCGTCGAGGAGGGCCTCGGCGTCTCCCGGCGCGCCCGCGTTTCGAGCGGCTCGGGCCGCGCCCAGTCGCGCCCGGGCGAGGTCGGCCGCGAGCTCGGGGATCGGCTCGGCGGCGGCCACGGCGCGGTCGAAGAGCAGGCGCGATCGGGCCACGTCGTGGTGGAGGAGGCGCTCGGCCTCGGCGCGCAGCAGCGGGACGGCCTCGGCGGTCCGGTCGGCCTCGAGCAGCAGGAGGGCGGCGTGCCCGCGAAAGGCGCCGTCGCCCTCGAGGAGGCCGTCGGCGACGAGGCCTCGGAGCGCGGGACCGTCGCCCCGCGCCGCCAACCGCTCCATCACCGCCTCGGTCAGGGCGCCGTCGGCCAGGCGGACGGCGTTCGGGCCGACGGGGGCGACGAGGCCGGCGAGCCGCGCGGCGTCCAGGGCCGGGCTGAGCCGACGCTCCGGGGCGGCCCGCGTGAACGCCGCCTTCAGGACCGCGTCGGCGCAGGGAGAGGGCAGGATCGCGAGCAGAGACAGCAGGAGCGCACCCGCCTCGGGGTCCGCGGCGCGGTGGACGAACGCCTCGGCCCGCGCGCGGGCCACCCGGGGGAGGGAGAGCGTGCTCTTCGGCTCCGATCGGGGCGGGGCGAAGGTCGAGTCGTCGAGGCCGGCGCGGACGGGCGCCGAGGCGAGGGCGGGCGGGACCGTCGCCAGGCGCGCGGCCTCCACCACCACCCGGGGGATGCCTCGCGCCTGCCGCACGAGGGCCGCCGGTTCGTGGTCGGCGGGGAGCAGATCGGCGGCGATGGCGGCGGTCTCATCGTCGGACAGCGGGTCGAGGCGGAGCTCGTCGAAGCCGTCGGGGGCCTCGCCGGCGCCCTCGTGGAGGACGAGGATCGGGATCCCGGCCGCCCGCGCGTGCCGCAGCAGGTCCGCGGCCAAGGCCCGGCCCTCCTCGCCGACGTTCGCGGCCTCTTCGATCCGGATCACGCCCAGGCCGTCGCCCCGGTCGGCGTCGACGAAGCGCAGGACCGCGGCGAGCCTCGCGGCCGCCCCGGCGCCTCGCTCGCCGGCCTCCAACACCGGGGCCAGCGCGGCGGTCTCCTCTTCGCCGAACTCGTCGGCCCGGGCGTCGAGCCACCGGGACAGGCGCACCCGCAGATCGAGCCCGGTGCGCCGCTCGAGGCCCGCGAAGCCCGCGAGGGCCGCGGCCACGTCCGCCGCCGTCCCCCGTCCGCCGGTGAGGCGCAGGTGCAGGACGCGGCCACGGCCGTCGCCCTCCAGGTCGGCGCACGCGTCGCGGCAGAGGCGGCTCACGCCCACGCCCGCGGGACCCGTGACGGCGAGCCCCACCGGCCCCTCCGCACCCCGCACGCAGGCGTCTTCGAGGGTCTCCCGGGCGTTCACTCGGCCCACGAATCGGGGCTCCCGGACCCCGGCGATCGCCGGGCTGCAGGGCGCCGCGACCGTCGGGGCGTCGGGCGCCGGGCAGGACCCCTCCAGGCACGCGAGCCGTCGGCGCACCTCGCCCGCGGTGGACGGCCGGGACTCCGGGTCGGTGGCCAGCAGCCGCTCGAGCAGGGCGCCGAGCCCGGCGGGGGCGTCCCACCCGTCGCGGGGGGCGTAGGGCTGCAGCTCGCCCCGGGACTTCTGGATGATCAGCGAGAGGTCCCGGCCCGTCCACGGCGGGGCGGCCGCCGTGAGGGTCCAGAGCAGCACCCCGAACGCGTAGAGGTCGACGCCCCGGTGCACGCGCGTGGCGGCGGGGTCGAAGGCCTCGGGCGGCATGTAGAGGAGGGTGCCCGCGGCCTGGGAGGTGCGGGTGGCGTCGTCGCGACGGACGCGCGCGAGGCCGAGGTCCGCGATGCGGGGGACGAGGCTGCCGTCGTCGCCGACCGCGAGCAGGACGTTGCCGGGCTTGATGTCCCGGTGGACGAGGCCGCGGGCGTGGATGGCGGCGAGCCCCCGCAGGACCCCGTCAGCGATGCGCGACAGCTCGGGCCAGGCCGGGGGCACGTCGTCCTTCCAGCGGGACATCGAGCCCGCGTCGGCGCAGTCCATGGCCAGCCACGGTCGGCCGTCGCCGTCGACCCCGGCGTCGAGCATCTCCACGACGTTGGGGTGCCGCAGTCGGGCCCCCGCCTCCAGCTCCGCCGTCAGCGCGCGGCGCAGGTCGTCGCCCGCGGCGCGGAAGGGGACCTTGATGGCGGCCGGGCGGCCGGTGAGCTGGTCGATCGTGCGATACACGGTGCCGAATCCGCCTTGGCCCAAGAGCTGAAGCTCGGGTCCGAATCGGAGGGGGAGGTCGACCTCGGCCATCGCCCGACACTACATCGGGCGACGACCGGGATCGGAGGGTCAGGGACTCACAGCCAACCGCCGGGGGCGTTGGCGCACACGTCCGTGCCGGACGAGTAGCCGTACTGCAGGCCCACGTTGTGGCTGCAGGACGTGCCCACCACGCAGTCGTTGTTGGTGTCGCAGTCGCCCTCGCCCGCGGCGCACGGACGCTCGGGGGTGCAGCGGTCCCAGTGGCCGTCGGGCACCTCGCAGACGTCGACCCAGCTCGCGAAGCCGTAGGACGCCCCCACGTTGGGCATGCAGACCGCGGGCGCGATGCACTCGCTGTCGAAGTCGCAGTCGCCCTCGCCGTGCTCCCCGGGGAAGGTCGTGGAGCAGAAGTTCGAGCCGCCGTTGCATGTGTCCTCGACGCGGTCCGTGTGGTACTGCCAGCTCGTGTAGACGGTCTTGCTGCCGCCCGGCAGGTCGAAGCCGATGAGGCGGACCTGGAGGCAGCGGCCCGCGGCCCAGGAGCCGATCGCGATGCCCTTGCGCAGGTCGTAGGACTGGTCCTGGGCGAGGCGAACGGCGCCGCCCGGGGCGCAGGTGTCCCAGACCTCGAGCAGGATGTCGGACGTGTCGTTCAGGTCGTCCTCGTACCAGAGGGCCGCCGTGCGGAACTCGGTCAAGTCCGAGGGGACCGACGGGCCGCCGTTGTGTACGACGTCCAGGGTCACGGTCTCGCCCTGGGACAGGTTCACGGCGTAGGAGCCGATGCCCCAGGGGCCCTCGAAGGACGCGCCGTCGGTGTGCGCGACGAGGCGACCGAAGCCGCTGAAGTCGTCCGCCCGGGGCTCGCCGATGCTTCCGCCGCCGTCCATGCCGTCGCCCATGGCCAAGAGCGCGGAGGCGATGCGTCCGGGCTCGCCGAGGCCCAGCCAGTCCATGAGGTGCTCCTTCACGAGCGCGGCGGTGCCGGAGACGATCGGCGTGGAGTAGGACGTGCCGCCGTTGGCGTTGCTGTAGGTCGCGTCGTAGCCGTTGGTGCCGGCCGCGAAGTGGTACGAGATGTGCGCGGGCGCGAGGACGTCGATGCCCGCCGCGCTGCGGTTCACGCCGTTCTGCTGGTGCGGCATCCCGCCGAGCTTCGACAGGCCGTACATGCCGGTGCACCCGTAGGGCGTGCTCTCGTCGCTCGTGTCGACGCCGCCCACCACGAAGGCCTCCGTGCGCCAGCCCGGGTAGCCGATGCGGCAGCCGACGGTGGTCTCCCCCGAGTCGTAGTTGCCCGCGGACTTCACGAACAGGACGCCCGCGGCGGTGGCGTTGGTGAGCGCCGCGTTGACGCCCCCCCGGTCGCCGTCGTAGTTGCCCTCGCAGTCCTCGGTCCAGACCCAGCCCGAGAAGTTCGCGATGTCCACGCCGTCGACGATCGTGGTCTGGAGGGCGGCCGCGAGGGCGCTCGCGCCGTCGATTCGGTAGCTGTAGAGGGCGGCCTCGACGGCCACGCCGCTGCGCCGCCGTCGCTCGATCGTGCGGGTGACGCCGGCGTCCTGGCCCTGGTCGATGGAGCCCGCGGCGATCCAGCTGACGCGCGTGGCGTGGGTGTCGCCCGCCGTGGTGCCGGTCCGGGTGACGCACGTCCCCCCGCTGCAGTCGTCGACGCTCACCCATCGGTTCGGGCCGTTCGCCCAGTCTCGGAAGCCGACGTGGCCGACGTTCGGGTAGTTCGGGGTGGTCGATCCGCCCTGGGACTCGATGATGCCGAGGCGCACCTCGCCCCCGGCGCCACCCCCCTGCTGGGCGTCCACGGCGTCGTCCAGGAGGGACTGCACGTTCATGCCGTTGCGCGTCTCCAGGCCCGAGTAGGCGTCGGTGCCGGAGCGGTCGCTGTCCAGGGACAGGCCGCGCACGTCCGGGGACTCCGCGAGCTCCGCCAGGCGCCCCGCGGGCACGGCCGCGACGACGCTGTGGACCAGCCAGTTGCGGCTGCGCTCCTCGCCGCCGAGGCGACGCACGAGGTCGGCGACCTTCTGCTGACGGGGGCCGGTCTGGGCTTCCCGCTCGGCCACGAGCAGGGCGCGCTCGTCGTCGTCCACGTTCAGGAAGCGGGACCAGTCGAAGCGGTCGCCCGAGAGCAGGACCGCGACGTCCAACAGGTCGTCGGGGCGGCGCTCGGAGGCGGCGGCCAGGACGCGGTCGGTGATGGAGGGGCGGGCCTCGGCGACGGTGCCTGCGGGGCGGTCGGAGGCACCGTCGGGGCGGGCGTCGGCGAACTCGGCCGCGTCGTGCCTGAAGGCGGCGGTCGGGACCTCCGCGTAGCCGACGTCGCCGACGACGGCGCCCGAGACGGTGGAGAGGGGGCCGTCGTCCGCGGCGTCGCCGGTGGCGAGACATCCGGCGAGGGCGAGGGTGACGAAGAAGCCTGGGGGGGCGAAGCGGTGCATGGGCTCGGTTCCGGTGGGGACGCGGGTTCATCCCGTCGTCGTGCCCCTTCGGTACACGCCCCGTGCCGGCTCCCGATCGATGGACGTCGCCTCGGTGGACGATCGGAAGGAGCGCGCGCGCGCGGCGCGGCGAGTGCGCGCGCGCTCGGCTATGGTCCCGTCCCCCACGAACCCGGAGGAGCCGGTGGCCGACTACTTGCTGATCGCTTCACGGGACCCGTTCCAGACGAACGACGTCCCCACCTACTACGACCTCGCGCGCAGCCTGAAGGAGCGCGGCAACGACGTGACCGTCTTCCTCGTGCAGAACGGCGTGCTGCCTGCGCGTCCGTCGGCGGCCAGCGACCTGCTCACGGCCCTCGCGGACGCGGGCGTCCAGGTGCTCGCGGACGAGTTCAGCCTGCGCGAGCGCGGCATCTCGACGCTCGCCTCGGGCGTGACGTCCTCCCCCCTGGACGTGGTCGTGGACCACCTCGAGGCGGGCACCAAGACCCTTTGGAGCTGAAGAGGATCCGATGTCCGATTCCAAGACCCTGACGTTCGTCCTCATGGACGCCCCCTACGAGAACGCGCGCACCACCACGGCGCTGCGGCTCATGCACATCGCGGCCGAGCGCGGGCACACGATCAACGTGTTCGCCTACGAGGGCGCCGTGTACCTGCCCTTCGCCCACCAGAAGGCCCACCCGAACCCCGTTCACGGCAAGGACGCCGACGAAGAGGACCACGTGCTCCCCCGGGAGTGGGTGGCCGAGGTGATGGCCACCGCCGCGAAGAACGGCGGCTCGGTGGATTGGATCAACTGCGGCTTCTGCGTGGACGAGCGCGGCGCCCACGACGCGATCGACGGCGTGCGACGCGGCGGCCCCCCCAACCTGGTCGAGTGGGTCGGTGCGTCCGACAGTGTGCTCGTCATCCCCACGAAGTAGGAGGTCGTCATGAGCATCCTTCACATCCTCGAGACCGCCTTCCGGGGCACCATCGAAGAGCAGGACGACACCGTGATCTGGACGGTCCACGCCATGCGCAAGGCCGGCCAGGAGGCGAGCGTCGTGCTGCAGGGCAACATCGTGGGCCACGCGGTGCGCGGGCAGGACGCGAGCGGGCTGCGGTTCGGCGACGAGACGCAGACCAACCCCGTCGACCTCGCGGGCGACATGCAGAAGCTGATCGCGGCGGGCGTGCCCGTGTACGTGGTGGGCGCCGACGCGTCGGACCGCGGCATCGCGGCGGGCGATCTCATCGACGGGGTCGAGGTCATCGACCGCGCCCGAGTGGCGGCCCTCGCGGACGCTCACGACCTGGTCTGGCACTGGTAGCGGGCGGCCGCGCCGGCATTCTTTCGCGGTGCGCGCGCTCCCTGTCCTGCTGGTCCCGCTGCTCGGCTGCGTCCCCCCCGTGGAGGCGCCCACCGAGCTGAGCGACCTCGCGCGGTTCCTCGTGCGGGAGTTCGACGCGGAGGACCCGGCGGTGCTGGAGGCGGGCGTCTCGAACCTCGCCGTCCTGCTCGAGGACGTCGACTACACGGCGGACACGGTGACGCGGTCGACGGCCCAGGCGGCCCTCGAGGCGACGGACCTGGAGCGTCTCACCCGCCCGCCCGACACCGATCTGCGCCTCACGGCCGACGTCTCGCTGTTCTATGCGTCGAGACACCCGGTGGCGGCGCACGCGGGGTTCACGGACGAGGACCAGCTCCCGGCGGAGCCCACGGCCACGGAGTACACGCGCGAGGTGCTGGAGGGCGACTGCTTCGCGGCCGGAGACTGCGACCTGCTGCGGACGTTCAACGACCTCACCCGCGAGAACGCGGCATTCTCGATGCGCTTCGATCTGTTCAAGGACTTCCGCCGCACGACGACCGAGGACGGGCGGGACGGGATGGTGTCCTGGGCGTGGACGGAGGAGAGCTTTGCGGCCCACGTGGGCACGGCGAACCTGCGTCAGAGCTGGACGCTGGACGTGTGGGTCGAATCCGACGACGGGTCGCGGCGGTTCCGGGCGAACTGGGCGGAGACCACGTTCGATCCGCCGGTGGAGGAGCAGGTCATCGTCGGGACCACGCGGGCCGGGATCCAGGACGGCATGGAGGCGGCCGACGAAGCCCTGGACTGAGGGGCGGTCGGAACCCACCCAGGATCGCCGATCCACCCCGGGTTCTGTCCGCTGACCGGCCGGAACCCACCCAGGATCGCCGATCCACCCCGGGTTCTGTCCGCTGACCGGCCGGAACCCACCCAGGATCGCCGATCCACCCCGGGTTCTGTCCGCCGACCGGCCGGAACCCACCCAGGATCGCCGATCCACCCCGGGTTCTGTCCGCCGACCGGCCGGGTGCGACCAAACTCCGCCCCGGTCTTGGTCTAGGACTTCCAGTCGATCCAGGCGCGCACGACATCCTGCAGCTCGTCCTTGCGGCGCTCGACCTCCATGACGCTTCCGAGCTTGACGCTCCGCGCCGTCGCGCCATCGCCCTCCAGGATCGGGTGCGTCCCCGGGATCCCGGCCCCTTGGTGAAACATCAGCGACGCGTGCTTCTTCGACTTCGGGAAGAAGCTCGCGATGTTGCCCCTGAAGGTGAAGGTCGGCGCCTTCCACTTGATGCACTCCCCGACGCGGTCGTCCACGGCCAGAACCGCGTCGCGGACGGCCCGCACGACCTCCTTCATCGGGTTGTCGTACACATCGAACCAGGCATCCACTTCGGGCGACTTGGGCATGCGGGGAGGGTAGCTGGGCTCGCATCTCGGGGTGAACGGTCCATTCGTGCTCGCTGCGAGCCGTGTAGGGCTCGCATCTCGGGGTGAACGGTTCATTCGCGCTCGCTGCGAGCCGTGTAGGGCTCGCATCTCGGGGTGAACGTTCCATTCGCGCTCGCTGCGAACCCTTCCCGGGAGTCCCGATCGTCACCGTCCCAGCTACCCTCGCGCCATGCTCGTGCGCGTCACGACGGCTTGGTCCGCGAAGTACGACGATCCGATCGCGGTCGCGTCGGGCGAACCCGTCGACGTCGGCCGATCGGACGACGAGTATCCCGGCTGGATCTGGTGCACCGATCCGAGGGGCAAGGAAGGCTGGATGCCCGAGGCCTTCCTCGCCACGGCGGGGCCGACCGCCCTCGCCACTCACGACTACGACGCCCGCGACCTGACCGTCGCTCCCGGCGACCTGGTCACCGCCGTCGAACACCACGCGGGCTGGGTCCGCTGCTCCCTCGCCGACCGCACCGGATGGATCCCGACGGCCTCCGCGGCCACGACGCAATCGGTCGGTACTTCCGCAAGCTGCTCGCCCGCAACCCGTCGTGGCGGTGGACGCGCACCGAGCTGCAGCCCACCGCGGCGGGCTACACCCTCAAGTGGCGAGCGGAGATCCCCATGGGCGACCGCGTGGTGGAGGAGGAGGGCTTGGACATCGTCGAGCTTCGGGATGGCCTCATCACGCGCAACGAGGTCTACTTCGACCGCGTCGCGTTGCTTTCGGGGAGGCCAGGGCATGAGTGAGCTGTATTCGGTCTCGGTCTCCAAGGTGGACGGCGCCGACGTCTCGTTCGACGTGACCGTCGTGCACCCCGACGCCGGGCCGGTTCCGGACTGCTTCTTCTTCGCCCTGCAGCTCGTCTACGACCCCATCGACCCGTACAGCTACGGCGAAGAGGCGGCCGTTCGCGACTGCTCCCTGGCCAAGGAGATGGACCTCAACGACTACCTGTCGCCGGCCTGGGTGCGAAAGAACGCCCGCGGCTTCGTCGCCTCCGTGCGCGTCGAGGACCAGGAGAACCACCCCCCGCCGGACTACGAGGACCCCCGATACGAGTCTTTCTGGGAGGACGGCGAGTCGTCCTGGGCCACGCTGCACGTGTCCATGACCCACCCCGCTTGGGCCCAGCACCTGCGCGCCGGCATGTCTTGGGACACCGCGGCCTACGGCGACTCGAGCGAGCCCTGGACCCGCCCGCCCCGTCGCCCCGGGGACCGCGCCGGCGTCCGTTCGAACGATCCGATGGCGGGGATGAAGGCCGGCGCCAAGTCGGCCGACAACGCGTGGATGCTCGAAGACGCCCAGGTCGACACCTTCACGCTCCCGCTACACGGCCCGTCGCACTACGAGACCACTCACAAGCTTCGCGGGGACGCCCTGAGCGTCGACGCCCTGCGCGCCCTCCTCGGCCAGCCGGTCCTCTTCAAGCAGAAGGGCGGCCGCCTCGAGGCCATGACCCTCGTGGCCGTGCGCGACGACGGAGGGATCAGCCTCTACTACGAGTCCGAGGGGAGCAGCGGGGGCACCGGCTGCGGCCTGGAGCGCATCGGGTGGATCGGCCGCGCCTGGTACGTCGAGAAGCGGTGGGTCGAGGAGTAGCTCCGCGGCCTACCCGGCTCCGAGCACGACGTGCCCGGACACCAAAACCGCGACCATCACCGACTCGAGGATCAGAGGCGGCAACGCAGCCTTCTCGAAGCCGTCCGCCGCGAGGCCGACCACTCGGCCCGCCGCGACCACGCCGAGCACGATCGCGACGGCGAGGAACCAGAGCGTCTCGCCGGTCACCAGCCCCGTGACCACCATGGACATCAGGGCGATGAAGAGGCCCCCGATCACCCCTCGGATCGTGTTGAGCCCGGCCTTGCCTCGCGGGTCGACCGCGAAGTTGTCGAGCATCGACTTCGGCGCGAACATCGACTTGGCGCCGAGGCCCAGCGTCATCAGGGCGATGACGCCGAGGAGGACTTGGACGAGCGTGGTCATCAGAGCACCTCCGACTTCGTCCCGGAGAGCTCGCCCAGGACCGCCCACGCCGCGTCCTGGCGGTCGACGTCGAGCAGGTGCGGGTACTCGACCGCGTGCAGCGGGCCGATCATCTTCTTGGGGGCCGACGTGTAGGTGCGGCCGTTGATCCAGTCGCCGCCCTCGCCGGTGACGACGTCGATGTATCGCTTCGCGCCCTGCGAGACGGGCTGGTCCCAGCCGATCAGGGGCCCGATCGCGGGCATGACCTTCGTGAACAGGAACCGCTTGAAGCCGGTCGTGTTTCGCGCCGCGTTGGTGCTCATGTTCGAGCCCGGAGAGACCGTGAAGACGGAGACCCGGTCGCCGAATCGGCGCGCCATCGCCGCGCTCCACCAGGCGCTGAACACCTTGGTGGTCGAGTACTGCCGGGTGCCGTCGTACCCCGCTTCCTGCTCCCCGCGGGCGAACGCGAGCATGGCGTCATGCAGCGCCCGTCCCTCCACCGGGGCGTCGGTGGCGAAGTCGTAGACCGCCATGCCCATCATGGCGGGCAGGTCGTTGTTCGCCGCCTCGGAGCCCGAGAGCACGATGCGCGCGCCGTCCAAGAGACCTGCGTCCAGCAGCCGCACCGAGAGCAGGTGGTGGCCGATGATCGAGGCCGCGAACGCCATCTCGAGGCCGTCGGGCGTCTTCGTCATCTCGTCCCCGGGGACCATCCCGGCGTTGAGCAGCAGCGCGTCGATGCGGTCGCCCCGCGCGATCAGTTCGTCGGCCGCCGCCGCCGCGGAGGCGAGGTTCGCGACGTCGATCGCGACCGTCGTGAACGGGTCCGAGCCGACGCGCTCGGCGAGCTCCTTGCGGGCCCCTTCGGCCTTGTGGAGCGTGCGGCAGGCGAGGATCACCCTCCCGTAGCCGGCTTCGGCGAGCTGCGCCGCGGCTTCGAAGCCGAGACCCGAGTTCGCGCCGGTGACGAGGGCGGTGTGGTTCGTGTGAGTGGTCGTCATTTCGGTCTCCTTCTGCAAGGAGGCTGGACCCCGGACCGGCTCCGGACCAATCGAACGTCTCGATGTGCGCATCGGTCCGCCTCATGGCCGCGACGTCCGTCGGTTATGCTCCGTCTCAGTGGCCGACATTCGACTCGCCGCGATCAACCTCAACCTGTTGCCGGCGCTCGACGCGGTGCTGCAGGAGTGTCACGTGACGCGGGCCGCCGCCCGGCTGGGCGTGACCCAGTCCGCCATGAGCTACACCCTCGGCCGCCTGCGCGACCTGCTCGACGATCCGCTCCTCGTGCGCGGCCCTCACGGGATGGTGCGGACGGCCCGAGGCGAAGAACTCGCCCCCAAGGTTCGGGCCGCGCTGGAGGGCATCGAGCGGGCCCTGGAGCCGGGCCGGTTCGATCCCGCGACCTCGGCCCGGGGGTTCTCGATCGCGACGGCGGACTCGAACTTCCACACGACCGTCCTGCCGCTGATGAAGCGCCTCGAGGCCCTCGCCCCGAGCGTCGATCTGCGCCTCAGCCTCCTCGGCCTCAGGCCCTTCGAGGAGCGGCTCGAGGCGGGCGAGATCGACATGGCCCTGGGGCTGGGGTTCGAGGACCACCCGAGCATCCGCCGAGAGGTGCTCTACGTGGAGCCCTACTCTTGTGCGGTTCGGCAGGACCATCCCTCCATCGGCGACGAGATCACCGTGGAGCAGTTCGCGGCGGCCGCCCACGTGATCGTCACGCGCAAGACCACGCCTCAGCGCACGATGATCGACCAGCAACTGGCCGACCGCGACCTCGAGCGCCGGATCGCGATGCAGGTGCCGTCCTACCCTTGGGCGCTGAGCGCCGCCCGGACCACCGACATCGTGGTGTCCGGCCCTCGCCGCTTCCTTCGCGCCGCCGGTGCCGAGCACGGCCTGCGCGTCATGGACCATCCGCTCACCGAGACCCGCCTCGACGTCTGCATGATGTGGCACATCCGCACCGAGCGTGATCCGGCGAATCGGTGGCTGCGGGCGCAGATCGTCGCGGCCGTCGAGGAGGCGGGCGCGGACACGACCTGAGGCCGCCGGCGACAAAACCTCACGCGTGCACGCGAGCCGGCCTATCCTGTTCGCTCTGATCCTCCTTCTGCCGGGTAAGTCCGGCCAACGAGGGCTCGATGGCATCGCGTGTCGTAAGCAAAGAAGAAGAACTTCGCCGCAAACGCGCGCGCCGGTACTCCGAGTTCTCGGAGGCCGCGATGGCCTCGGCCACTCGCACTGAAGGACCCCCTGCGCCGGGCGCGTCCCACGTCCGTCGCCACGTCGCCCACCGAGACGAAGACACCCAGCGCGCCTTCGAGGCCGTGGGGTACGACGTCCGTCGCCTCCAGCGCGGCATGGGCAACGACGCCGTCCGCCGTCGCCTCGATCCCGAAGACGCCCCCGCCCGGTTCCTGGTCAAGGACGAAGCCTCCGGCCTGGACGTCGTGTACGACTCGAAGGGCGGCGCCCCCGACGTGGACCTGAAGCAGGTCCAGGAGAGGCTCGGCTCCGGCGCCCCGATGGACCCCGAGACGAAGGCGTACATGGAGTGGCGCTTCGGCGTCTCCTTCGACAAGGTCCGCATCCACGTCGATCCCAAGGCCGACGCCGTGTCGAAGGCCCTGTTCGCCCACGCCTTCGCCCTCGGCGAGCACGTCGCGTTCCAGTCGGACACCTACCGCCCGGGCACCGCCCACGGCGATCGGCTGCTCGCTCACGAGCTGATGCACGTCGTCCAGTCCGGCCACGCGCCCGCCAAGGACACCTCCATTCAGCCGACGGCGCCTCAGTCCTCCGAGCCCGCGGCCCGCAAGTCCGCCTCGGTCTCCGAGCCCACGGACGCCTTCGAGGTCGAGGCCGACGCCGTGGCCGACAAGGTCGTGGCCGTGGGTCGCGCCGAGTTCACGCGCTTCAAGCGGGAGGCCGCCGCCGGGACCCTCGAGGTCGCCAACGTGCCCGCCCCGGTGGTGGGGCCCGCGCCGGACGTCGAGCCCGCGGCCGAGGTCGAGGACGAGGAGACCAAGAAGGGGGCGGTCGCCGACGCGCTGGACGCGGTCAAGGCCCCCGGCAAGCCGCTGGACGGCGGCACCAAGCAGCGCCTCGAGGCCGCCTACGGAGAGCGCCTGGACGACGTGCGCGTCCACGACGACGCGAAGGCGGCCGACGCCGCGAAGTCCCTGGAGGCCGCCGCGTTCGCCGTCGGCGAGGACATCGTGTTCGGCGAGGGCCGCTACGCGCCGGGCAGCGAAGAGGGCGACCACCTGATCGCTCACGAGGTGGCGCACACCGTCCAGAACCGGCACTCGGGCCGCACCGACGCGGTCACCCTGCTCGAGGGCGCGAACGAACACGACGTCTCCGCCGCGGGCAGCCCCGCCGAGCAGGAAGCCCACAGCGCCGCCGACACCGCCGTCTCGGGCGGCACCGCCGCGGTCCACCGGGCCGCCGACGCCCTGATCGCTCGCGAGGGCGAGAACGACCAGACGCCCCGCGCCTCCGCCAACACCGCGCTGCTCACCGACAGCGACGGCAACACGATGGGCAGGCAGCGTCACCGCTTCTTCCGTCGTGAGGGCGGGCAGATGGTGCTCGTGACCACCGAGCCCCGCGACGCGACCGGCGTCCGCAGCAACCACAGCCAGGGCGCGTCCGAGAACCTCGCGTCGGCGTCGGCGAGCACTGCCGTCGCCACCGGGAGCTTCGGCAACGAAGACTCCGTCGCCCACGGCTCGGGCACCGTGCTGGGCGCCTCCGCGGAGGCGTCCGCGGACGTCGAGGTCGAGGTCGACAAGGTGGTCATCAAGGCCACCGCGGGCGCGGCCCTCACGCTGGTCGGCGGCGAGCTCGTCCTGCAGACACCCTGGGCCTCCCTCAACGTGCGCGGCGAGACCCTCAAGGGCCGCCTGGGGCTGAAGCTCAACGCCGAGGTCGTCGCCTCGGTCGAGGGCGAGCTGAACGTGGAGGTCGGCAACACCGACGACGGCGTCGAGGCCAAGCTCGGGGCCTCCGCCGACGCCTTCGCGGGCGCGCGCGCGGGTGCCAAGGCGTTCCTCGAGATCGCGTGGGTCCCGGCGGCGCTCTCCACCGACATGCCCGTGTTCTCGGCCTCCGCCGGCGTCTCGGGTTGGGCCGGCGCGGGCGCGCACTTCGAGGGCACGCTCAGCTTCTTCCCGTCGTTCGAGGTCGAGTACTCCTACGGGTTGGCCTGGGGCCTCGGGGCGGGCGTCTCCAGCAAGCTCGAGCTGCAGATCGTCAACAGCGCGAGCCTCATGATCGTGCTCGGCGGCCGCGCCCTGGCGTGGGGCCTCGAGTCGATCGGCCTGAGCTACTGGGCCGAGGCGGTCGACAACTTCATCACCAACCTCTACGCGGACGACGCCGCCCGCAACATCGTCACGTCCGGCCTGCACCGCGACCTGCCGCTGCCCCAGCGGATCAACCTCATCAACAAGATGCTCGACGGCGCCTGCATGGACGACGACGAGGCGGCCATCATCCAGATCTTCTCGGACGCGCCGCCGAGCGAGATGCGCTCCCTGGCCGAAGGGGTCGAGGGCGGCGTCCTGCGGCTGATGGACAAGATCAACGGCGAGGAGCGCACCACGCTGCTCACGCTCTGGTACGTCAACTCCGTCCTCGACGACCCGTACCTCGACGACGACGTCTCCCGCGAGCTGGTGAGCCGCGGCCTCCACGTGAACATGGAGGTCTACGAGGTCCGTCGTCTGATCAACGCGATGCTCGAGGGTTCCACGGCGAACGCCGACGAGGCCGCGATCCTGCGCATCGTCCGCGAGCGCGGGGACATCAAGACCGTCCTCACCACGCACATCGCCCAGCGCTGCCTCGACGACTTCCACGGCGAGGAGTACGACGCGCTGGCGGGCTTCTTCTTCCTGGAGGACATCCTCCCGGACCTCGACATCGACGACGACGTGTCCCGCGCCGTCATCAACCAGGGCCTGCACGTGGCGGTCAGCGACGACCGCAAGCTCATGGTGCTGTTCGACGAGATGATCAGCGGGGCCACGGGCGACGCGGACGAGGAGTGCCTCGTCAAGCTGATGATGGACTGCCAGTCCTTCACCCGGAACCTGCCCGCCGACAAGCTGGACGATGCGCTGAGCGACATCGACGGCGAAGAGTACGAGGACCTCATGGTCGCCCTGCGGCGCTGGGGTCGCATCTCGTACATGAACGACGACTACGACATCGACGACAACGTCGCGCGCAAGGCGGTCGACGCGGGGCTGTCGCCGGACCTGACCGCGTCGGAGAACCGCAAGCTCGTCGAGGAGATGCTGTCCGGGGCGACGGGCGACGCGGACGAGCTGGCCATCATCCGCATCCTCAACGAGAACCGCGGCACCATGGGCGCGATCCTCGACACCCAGGAGCTGCGCGACTGGGTCCTCAGCGACTGCAACGGCGAGGAGTGGGACTCCGCCGTGGCCCTCATGAGCCACGCGCAGCTCATCCCCCACGTCGAGATCGACGACGACATCGCCCGCGCCATCGTGCGCATGAACCTGCACACCGAGCAGCGGGATCCCGGCGCGCTCTGGGACATGATCCAGGCCCTCATCGATGGCGTCACCGGCGACGACGACGAGCTCGCGATCATCAGGATCTGCACCGACTGCTCGATCGTGCACCCCGAGCTGAGCCAGGACCGCCTCGTCGAGATGTGCGACAACATCGACGGCGAGGAGTACGAGACGTTCATCGTCTGGGGCAAGAACTCGGGCGTCATCTCCGACCTCTCCGCCGACTGGCTCGAGTTCGACGACGACGTGGCGCGCAAGCTGGTGGACGAGGTCGAGCCGGCGAGCTTCACGGCGCCCGAGATCGCGACCCTCATGCGCCGCATGAACGAGGGCTACACGGGCGCGGCCGACGAGGAGCGCATCCTCCAGCTGCTCCGCACCCGCGGGGACGTGGCGCCGTACCTCAAGGGCGACGGCAACCTGCTGAACGAGATCATCTCCAACGTCCACGGCGCCAACGAGACGACGCTGTTCGTGCTGCTGTTCGAGAACGACGGCCTCACGATGGACCCGCTGCACCCGGACTTCGACGACGACGCGGCCCGCGCGTTCGTCGATCGCGGCTTCCATCGAGACAGCAGCCGCATGCCCAACGCGGTGTGCCGCCACATGGTCAACGAGATGCTCTCGGGCTCCACCGGCGACGACGACGAGGCGCGCATCATCACGATGATCCGGGACCGCTCGGAGTTCCTCACGAGCAAGTCCGACCCCCTGATCTCGGACATCATCGACGACGTGCACGGCGAAGAGGAGCTCCAGCTCTTCCAGCTCCTGTTCGAGAAGGACAAGCTCGACCTGGAGAACCCGCACGAGGACTTCGACGACGACGTCGCCCGGCACTTCGTGGAGCTGACGTACCACCGAGACGGCTCGCGGTTCACGACCGTCGCGATCCAGAGGCTGCTCGAGGCGCTCATGGCGGGCGTCGCGGGCGACGACGACGAAGCCCGCATGCAGACGATCCTCACGGACCGCACCGACTGCATCACGTCGCTGCCGCTGGCCACGCTGAACGACGTCGTGGCCCACACGCACGGCGAAGAGGAGTCGACGCTGTTCGTGCTCCTGTACCGCAACGGGCGAACCGAGTTCGGACCCGTACACGAGGACTTCGACGACGACGCGGCCCGCCTGTTCGTGCAGGAGCGGCTCTACGAGGGCATGCCCGCGGCGGACGCGGCGAAGCTCATCGACCACATGGTCGCGGGCGCCACGCTGGACGCCGACGAAGCCGCGATCCTCACGATCCTCCGGGCGAACATCGACGCCGTCGACCACCTCGCCGACGGCGACTTCCGCATGCTGCTCGGCGAGTTCGACGGCGAGGAGTGGGACCAGCTCGTCCTGCTGCTGTACCGCGCGGCCAAGCTCACTTCGAGCGACATCGTCGACCCGAACTTCGACTTCCACGACGACACCGCGCGCCTGTTCGTGTCCGAGGGCGAGTACCGGAACATGAACGGCGAAGAGCTGCTGCGCGTCCTGCGCGAGCTCTGGATCGGCGTCACCGGCGACGAGGACGAGGACGCGATCCTCTCCGTCCTGCGCGAGTGCTGGCCCACGGTGGAGCCCCACCTCACGGACCAGTTCATCCTCAACCTGTATCACGCGATCGACGGCGAACAGAGCGACCGCTACCAGGCGCTGCTGTGGACCCACCAGCGGCTCCCGCAGGGCTTCACTCTCGACGACGACGTGGCCCGCGGCATCATCGCCGAGGGTCTGCACACCACCAACGACATCCCCGCGCAGATGCAGCTGCTCGACGCGATGCTCGCGGGCGCCACCACGAACGACGACGAGCGCGCCATCCTCATCCTCATGGAGGACACGGCGTTCACGGCGTCGCTGACCAGCGGGAAGATCGACGAGATCTACGACAACCTCGACTGGGGCGAGGCCGACCAGCTCCTGGTCCTGCTGCTGAACGCGGGCAAGGTGCGGGTGTCGGACGACCGCATCGACGACAACACCGCGCGGATGATCGTCACGTACGACCACCACGTGAACCTGACCGTCGGCGACCGGGCGATCTTGATCCGCAAGCTGCTCGACGGTGCGTGCCTGGAGGAGGACGAGGACGCGATCCTCAAGATCCTCCGGGGCGACGCGTCGAACACGACGGGGCTGATCGCGCGCGTGGACATGGGCGAGCTGATCGACGGGTTCCAGCACGAGAACTACTACGCCCTCGTCACGCACCTGTACGCGAACGGGGTCGACGCCGACCGGCTCCTCGACAACCACATGAACCTCGCCTGCGCGCGGCACATGGTGGCGGACCCGGTCTTCAATACGATGGACGCCGGCCAGCGGGGCAAGGTCGTGACCAAGCTCCTCGAGGGCGGCACGTCCGACGGCCAGTTGGTGGTCAGCGTGTTCACGGGCCGCACGGGCGAGATCACGGCGATCGTCGACGAGGTGGGACTCACCACGCTGCGCAACGCCTGGTCGGGCGACGTGCAGGCCGAGATCATGGCGCTCGTGTACCAGCACAGCCCGACCCATCAGCTCGACATCGTGCGTGAGGCGTCCTCGGCCACCGCCATCAAGCTCGCGCGTATGCGGCTCTACACGACCATGCCGCTCGACCACCGCTCGGAGCTGGTCAAGCGCCTCGTCGCGGCCGGCGGTGAGGGCAACGACTACGCCTTCGAGATCCTCCAGCACGCCACCGATACGAACGACCTGGACGCGCTCGCGGCCGTCCTCGGCGGGCAGGAGCGCACCACGGAGCTGTTCAGCGGCCGCATGAAGGACGACGTCCAGGCCCTCTTCAACGGGGGCGGCGGGTCGTGACCTGGGCGGCGCCCGCGATCGAGGCGGGCGAGGACGGTTGGGAGAACTACGCGTCGACGGCCGAGCTCGCGCCCGACACGGCCGACGGCGTGGCCCCGGGGGGCGTGTCGCCCGAAGCCGCGGTCGCCCACTTCTACGCCTCGCGCATGCGCGGCGACTCTCGTTGGAGCGAGGTGCTGCCCCCCGAGGGCGAGCGTGAGGGCGTCCTGGAGCGCAAGCTCGCGAAGATGAAGGACTGGGGCTACGAAGGCCTGCGGTTCCTCAAGCGCAAGCCGAAGTCCCGAGGCCGCTACTGGGTGAAGGTCGGGCTGGACATCCGACTGGGCGACCGCCTGAAGTCGATCACCAACGAGGTCACGGTGCAGGAGCGCGAGGGGTCCTGGGTCGTCATCCGGCCTCCGACCTAGATCGCGTTCTTCAGCTTCACCTCGACGCCCTCGGCGGGCCCGCCCTGCGCCTCGACGACGATGTGGTGCTCGCCCAGCTTGCCGGCGGACGTCCAGGACTTGTCGAGGATGCCATGCACCCGGACGGGGTTGCCGGGGGTGGCCTCCGCGTACTGCTGGACCGTGTGGTAAGGCATGTAGACGCGGACGGTCCCGGCCGTCACCGAGACGTCGGCGATCACGCCCGGTTCGTGGTGCGTCGAGCCGATGTCCACCTTCAGCGGGACCATGCCCGTGAGGGTCTCGATGCCGAACCGGCAGTCGATCTCGAACTTGCCGAGGTGGTTGACGGTGCAGGCCTTGTCGATGCCGGACGTCGACCCCTTGCGGGCCGTGATCTTCGGGACCCAGGGGTTCTTCGGCGGCGGGATGTCGATGCCGAGGACGTCGTTGCGACCGAAGGGCGACGGGGTGCTCTCGCCGGCGGCCCCGGGCTTCGGGTCCGTGGCGCTCGCGGTCGTCACGCCCGGGGTGATGACTCGCTTCAGCGCGGGCTGAGTCGGGATCGTCTCCTCGGCCCCGGGCTCGAACCCCTGGAGCGTGATCTGCTCGAGCTTCGGCAGCGTGGGGAGCCCCGCCAGCGTCGCGATGGGGTTCTTGCCCAGGTGCAGGCGCTGCAGCTCGGGGAGCACGGGGAACCCGTCGACGTTGGTCAGGCCCGAGTCCAGGAGCTCGAGGTGGGTGAGGCCGGCGCACCCGGCGAGCCAGGCGACGTCGAAGCCGGGGTTCCGCTTCACCGTCAGGGATCGCAAGGAGCCGCACGCCAGGGGGCCGGTCCAGCCCGCGTCGGTGAGAGTCAGGCGCTCCAGGGAGGGGAACGAAGCGAGGGCCCCGACGTCTACGACGGGCACATGAACTGCCAGCGCGATCACGGCGCCGTCGCGGACGGCGGCGCTGACGAGGGCGCCCTGCGGCTTCGCCTCACCCGAGTCGAACCACGCGACCTCGGCGTCGCCGACCAGGGCCTTCACGGCCGCCTCGGCGTCGGCCGGGGGCGTGACCGTCGAGCCGCCGCAGCCGAGCCACGCGAGAAGAGAGGAGACTCCGATCATGAGAGCGACCCGCCGCATCCATGCATCATGCCGGACTCCTGCCGTCGGGGGCCGCGCCGTCACTCGGCATGCAGCGCGCGCAGGACGGCGGCCACGGGGTCGTCGGGGGCGACCGTGCGCGCCTCGAAGCGCTCGGCCTTCGGGGAGTCCCGGACGTGATCGAGCTGCGACTCGGTGGCCGTGCCGGTGAACGTGTCGATGTGTCGACCCGTGATGGCCCCCCCGGTGTCGGCCGCGAAGAACCAGCCGTCGTGGGTGTAGTCGACCCCCTCGTGGGTGAACGCGTCGCCCACGGCTGCGGGCACGAAGACCGCGGTCCCGTAGGGGATCGTCTCCTGGTTCTTGTCCACGGCGATCGTCCGGTAGGGGACCAGGCGCCGGCTCTGGACGCCGTCGCCGTAGGGGCCGCCGGCGAGCCCGAAGCGCACGGAGCCCTGGGACCGCCATCGCTCCCCGAGCCAGCGCTCGCAGGGCACCGCCACGGCCGTCTGCCCGGCGTAGTTGAGCGTGATCGTCGAGCCGTCCAATCGGGTGACGCGGCCGCTGCCTTCCAGCGCCATGAAGCACCAGTCCCGGCCGGTGAGGTGCACGGGTGAGTCGGCGGGGAAGGGTTCTTCGGAGGGGTCCAGGACCGCGAACACGTCCTCGCCCCCCGCCTCGACCTCGGCGGCCTCCCACAGGTGGTAGTGGGTCGACCACAGGTCGGGGACCTCCCCGGTGGTGGCCGCGGGCGGCGGCAGCTCGAACCGCGCGGCGAGCGCCCGCAGGTCGGCCTGGGCGAGCTCGGCGAGCCGACGTGCCTGCGCCTCGAGACCCGGCACCCCCGCCGCGGCTCGCTGGGCGTCCGTCACCGCGTCGCGGTCGAAGGGCTCCTGGGTCCAGGGGGCGTCGCCTTCCTTCGACGACTGGGTGCCGAAGACCTGGGGTCGCCCCTGCGACTGCAGCCACCGGTCGAGGGTCGCCGCGGCGAGGCGTCGGAGCCCGCGATCGTTCCGGGCCTCGGTCAGCCCCTGCAGGGCGTGGCGGTGGGCTCGCGCGTAGGCCCCGGCGTCGCCTCCGTGCTGGTAGAGGAGTGCGGCGGCGTGGTGGTCGGCAGGGGTGCGCACCCGCCCGGCCCGGACCAGCACGTCGAGGCGGGCCAGCCGCTCCGCGTCGCGCCGCATCACGTCGGCGGGGGCGCTGCCGTCACGTCGATCCTCCTGGTCGGCGTCGCGCAGGGCCGCCAGCTCGGGGTCGATCCGGGCGCCGTGGAGCGAGGTGACGGGGTCCCCTGCGAGCAGCGGGAGGAGGGCCCCGAGGTCGGGCTCCGGCGCGGCGGCGGGAGGGCGCGGGCGCAGGTTGGGCCGTCCGGTCGCGCAGGACGCGATCAGCAGGGAGGCGGCGAGGGCGAGGACGCCCGAGAGACGAGTCACGAGAGCTCCGACGGGGCCTCGAAAGTCTACCTCGGCGGACGTGGGGAGTCCGTTCGGCACGGGACCCGGCCGGACGGGACCAAGGTCCCCGCGAACGCGGTGCCGAGCAGGCCGATCCCGACACGAAAGTGCCACATGGCCTCGGTGGGGACGCCCCAGGCGTCCTCCGTGACCCAAATGTGTCGCTCTCCCCGCCGGGACTCCGTGCCTCCGCCGACCCGCGTCCTCCGCGGTCGCGGGAGACGGTCGCCGCCGGCTCGAGGTCCGGGCCCAATCGCCGCCGGACTTGTCCACCCGACCACGGGTACCAGGTTCGAAGAGCGCCCGGTGGAGGTACTCATGGGTCGAAGAAGTCGCGCGTCGAGGAAGCGTCGTCAGAAGCGCAAGGGCCTGACGGTCGATCGCAAGGGCCGGTCCGGCCACTACCAGGGCCACATGTACAGCGAGGTGTACAGCGACGGAAAGGTCTACGTGTACACGGCCTGGAACGACAACGAGGAGGTCGTCGGCTCGCGGATGCCGTTCGAGGCGTGGGTGGACTCGGTCTTGGGCTGATCTCCCCGCCTGCCCCGGGGCGCTGTGGTCCAATGCGGGCATCCGCTGCCTCGCCCTCGCGCTGGTTCTCGCGGGTTGTGCCGTGCCGGAGTCGCTGCCGGAGCCCTCGCCGACCCCGGAACCCGCCCCGTCGCCCACGTGCCCCCGCGGCATGACGGCCGTCCCCGAGGCGACCGTGCTGCTCGGCGAGCACGACCCGACCCACATCGAGGAGTGCGGCTGCGGCGACAACCAGGTGCTGGAGACCGAGTACGCGCTCGACGCGTTCTGCATCGAGACCCACCCGTTCCCCGGCGAGGGCCTCCCGCTGCCTACCCGGGAGGGGCACGGCACGCTGGCGTACGGCGACGTGCTCGACGTCGACCGAATCCTGACCCGATACGGGCGACGCCTCTGCACCTTCGCGGAGGTGCTCTACGCGTCGGCGGGCGACGCCAACCGACGCTTCCCCTGGGGCGACGAGTACGAGGACCGTTGCGAGCCCGATCATCGCCACCCGACGGGGCTCATCGGGGGATACCCGGCCTGCGTGACCCCCGAGGGCGTCGTGGACCTGGGCGTCCGGGCGTCGTGGGCGCGGCTCGATCCGGTCAGCCGACGCTGGTTCGAGGACCAGTTCGACGTCTCCGTGGCGCCCGGCGAGCTGGTCGTCACGGGGGCCCACGACCCCGACGAGCTCCCCTTCTTCGCCCCCAACAACTACGGCGTCCACGCCCACGTGCACGCGGGGGGCCTGTTCGACGTCGGTCGGTTCCCCGGGATCGAGTGGATGGACGACGGACTGCGCACCTGCGCCGACTTCGGGACGACCCTCGCGCCCGGGGTCGAGGACGACTGGGACGCAGTGCGGGTCGCGTTCGGGGAGCATCAGACGTACGACCTGCTGTGGGCCGCCGGCCCCCCGGCGGGGGCGGGCACGTTCCGCGCGACGGCGATCGGCGCAGGGCGGCACCACACCTGCGCCGTGGACGAGGACGGGGAGGCGCGGTGCTGGGGCGACGACGGCCACGGCCGGCTCGACGCGCTGCCGGGGCCCTTCACCGCGATCGACGGCGGTCGGCACCACACCTGCGCCCTCCGCGTCGACGGCTCCGTGGCCTGCTGGGGGAGCGACGCCCAGGGACAGTGCGACCCGCCCGAGGGACCGTTCGTGGAGCTGACGGTGGGGGAGCTGCACTCGTGTGCGCGTCGCGAAGACGGGACCGTGGCCTGCTGGGGGACCGACGAGTCCGACCAGCTCGCCGTGCCCGAGGGGGAGCGCTTCTCCACCATCTCCGCGGGGCGCTGGGAGACGTGCGGGGAGGCGATCGACGGAGACATGGTGTGCTGGGGCGGCACCGAGTGGCCCATCGCGGTCGCTCCGCCGTCGGCCGAGGTCGTGGAGATCGCGAGCGGCGAGGTCCACCACTGCGCGGGCGACGACGGGGGGAGCGTCGTGTGCTGGGGCGACAACGACCTCTCGAGCGCTCAGCCGCCGTTCCCCGACGGATGGAGCGGGCTCGTGGCGGGCGCGCTTCACACCTGCGGTCTACGCGCCGCCGGCCGGGCGACGTGCTGGGGGGAGACGCCGGCCGGCCTCGACTCTCCGCCCGACGTCGACTTCCGAGCCCTGGCCGCGGGCGCGGTGCACACCTGCGGGCTCGACGTCGACGGGATCGTCACCTGCTGGGGCGGGAACGCCGCGGGTCAGGCGAGCCCTCCCTGAGGCGTCCGAGGGCTCAGCCGCTGCCGGGGGACAGGACCTTGCTGACGCCGATGAAGAGGTCGAACGCGGACCACCCGATGGGGGGCGCCTTGCCGTCCTCCTTCATGCTCTTGCCCGCGCTGCCCGTGACGCTGCAGCCGGGGTCGCTCCAGCTCGCGGCCGTGAGGGCGATGCCGTTGAAGACCGAGATCTGGCTGGGGCCGCCGCACGTCACGATGTACTTGATGCGGACGGATCCCACGCCCGACTGAATGGCTGTCCCCTCCAGCGGATAGGGGTTCGGCTTGCCCGGGATCGGCCACTCGGGGTGCAGCTGCGACTGCCCGTAGTTCCACGTGTCGAACTCCTGGTTCCAGGTGACCGACACGCCGCCCTTCGTGCCGAACGTGAGCCCGCCCATGGCGAAGATCACGTTGGCGGTGTTGGAGCCCTTCTCGTTCTCGGCGGTGCCGTGATAGTCGAAGGCCGAGCCGCCCACGAAACCGGCGGAGATGGAGCCCGTGACCGACGGCCCCGACCAGCGCAGCGGGTGCTGGTTCATCTGCCCGTAGATCATGTACATGACCCGCTGCAGGGCCCCGAGCCCGAACGTCACGTTCATGGCCGTGTGCCCCACCACGATGAAGGTGACGGCCATGGTCATCGTGAGCGTGAAGTCGCCCGTGGGGTCGACCCAGTGGATCGGGTCGCCCCGGCCGTACACGTAGGGGTGGAGGGTGAGGGGCTCGATGTCCCGCCCGGGGGCCGGATCGCGGGACAGGAACCGGCCTGCGTCGGGGTCGTACCAGCGCGCCTGGGCGTAGTAGAGGCCGAAGTCGTCGTCGTAGAGGTGCCCCTCCCAGCCGAAGGGCACGACCGTCGCGCCGGTGCCGCCGATGGGGGCTCCGTAGGCGTCGTAGTGGTAGGTGTCCGTGACCGCGCCCGCCGAGCTGGTGAGCCCCCGAACGGACCCGAGCCGGTCCCGGATCACGGTGGACGTCGTGCCGCCCGAGCGGACCTGCAGGAGGCCGTGCTCGTCCCACAGGTAGGAGTCGATCAGCGCGCCGGTCGCGTCGTACGTGGCGAGCACCCGGGGGACGCCGTCGTGGCTGCGGTCCCACAGGTAGCGCGTCTCGGTCGCGCCCTCGAGTCGGCGGACGAGGAGGCCGTCGGCGTCGTACACGTAGGTCGCGGCAGGCCCCGCCGCCTCGGTCGTGCCCGTGAGGCGCGGGCCCTCCCAGGTCATCGACGTCGCGGCCCCGTCCGTGCGGCTCGTCACCCGGCCCGCCGCGTCGTAGGTGTAGGTCGCGGCGCCGCGGGCGGTGAGCCGGGAGTCGACGTCCGTGGTCCAGGTCTCCGCGTTGCCGTCCCGCACGGCGGTCACGACGTTGCCCGCGCCGTCGAAGGTGAAGGCGTCCGTGTACGGGTTCGTGCCCGTCCGGGCGACGTCGATGAGCCTCCCCGCCGCGTCGTACAGGTACGCCGACGTGCTCCCGTCCAGCTCGGTCTCCGACGTCAGCTCGCCGCCGGTCCACCCGTAGGTCCAGCCCGCGAGGGGCGCGCCGCTCGCGTCGTCGACGTCGATGGCGGTGGGGCGGCCGAGGGCGTCGACGGAGTACGTGGACGTGGTGCCGTTGGCGTGGTCGATCTCGTCGAGGATCCCGGCCGCGTCGTAGGTGTAGGTGGTGACGTTGCCGTCCGGGTCGGTGACCGAGGCCGGGCTGCCTCGGTTGTCCCAGGTCACCCCGATGGTCTCCGTGGCGCCGCCCACGGAGATGGTGCGCGCCGTCAGCTGCCCGGAGCCGTCGTACGTGTACGTGACCGACGGCCCGTCCGGGGCGGTGTAGGACGCGACGCGGCCCGCGGCGTCGTAGGTGTAGGTGCCCGTGCCGCGGGAGTCGAGGACGGTGAGCACGCGGCCGGAGCCGTCGTGCGTGTAGTCGTACTGCGTCGCGGCGGGGAGCACCTTCTGGGTCATGCGGCGGCGGCTGTCGTAGACCCGAGTGGTGAGGCCGCCGTCGAAGTCGGTGTGCGCGGTGACGTCGCCCCGGGCGTCGCGGGTGAAGGTCTCCTGTCCGCCGCCCGGCAGCGTGCGCGCGGTCAGTCGGTCCGCGAGATCGTAGGTCAGCGCCGTCGTGTTGCCCGCGGGATCGGCCTGCGCGACCGTGTTCCCCCGGGCGTCGTACGTGTAGGCCCAGGCGTTTCCATCGCCGTCGGCGGCCGCGGTCAGGTTGTTCGCCGCGTCGTAGGTGTACGTCGTGATCCGCCCCATCCGGTCTTCGTGGGAGTCGTGCGTGGAGTCGGGCGCGAACGTGTGCGCGACGGTCTGCTGCTCGGGCGTGCCCGCGCCGTGCACCGTGGCCAGGGGCCGCCCGCCGGCGTCGTACGTGTACTGGGTGATCACGCCCGTGGGCTCCGTGATCTGCGTGACGCGCCCGTCGGGGTCGTAGTCGTAGGTGGTCACCTCGCCGTCGAAGGTGCTGGTGGTGAGCCGCCCGATCTCGTTCCGGGTCATGGTCATCGATTGGCCGCTCGGCAGGGCGACGGAGTCGACGCGGCCC
>Ga0209992_10000232_pt1 | contig 79338 bp, 58 predicted proteins | sample 2SBtaG_2_FD_182564 | JGI IMG/M metagenome (GOLD analysis project Ga0209992, IMG submission 182564) | Deep subsurface microbial communities from Kolumbo volcano to uncover new lineages of life (NeLLi) - 2SBTROV12_ACTIVE470 metaG (SPAdes)... | ecosystem: Environmental > Aquatic > Marine >... | reverse complement strand
GGTTGCCCCGAGACCGATGACGACGACACCGCCGGCACCGACGACGACGACGCCGTGGACGACGACGACGCCGTGGACGACGACGACGCCGTGGACGACGACGACGCCGTGGACGACGACGACGCCACCGACGACGACGACGCCGTGGGCGGCCCGATGATCGACGACGTCGCCTGCGACGACAACACGACCGCAGACATCTGGCTCGTCTCCGGCAGCGGCACCCTGAACATCCTCGTGGACACGGTCTCGGCCGCCACCACCTTCGACCCCTACTCCTTCACCAGCACCGACACGTCGGCGCCCTACAACACCAACGTCGTGGACACCGGGGACGACGAAGTGGCGTGTACGTTCCCCCCGCCCATGTTCGAGTGCCCCAGCTACTCGTCTTCGATCTCCGGCAGCCTCGTCGTGGCCGTCCAGGGCTACAGCAGCAACTGCAACAACACCGGCATCGGCACCTACGAGCTCATCCTCGGCGGCGCCGCCACCACGGCGACCCTCATCGCCGACGACATCACGCTCTAAGACCCGAGGATCTTCATGTCTCCGTCCCGCTCCTTCTCCTCCCTGCTCCTCCTCGCGAGCGCCCTCCTCCTGCTCGTCCCGGCGTGCGTGAACCGCCCCGGCGGCGGCGGCGGCGGCGGCGGCGGCGACGACGACGACCTGCCCCCCACGGACGACGACGACGCGGGCGACGACGACGACGCGGTCGAGGTGCCCTGCGACGGCGCCTCCGACGAAGGCGACGAGGCCGAGCCGAACAACGACCCCGCGGACGCGACGGAGTTCTCGGCGGGCGGGGACCTCACGGTCACGGGCTCGATCGACGAGTGCGCCAACGACGGCGCCGAGTGGACCGGCGCGGCCGACTGGATCACGAACGACTGGGTCGACTGCAACGAGTCGGGCACGGTCTCCCTCACCTGGACGGGCGCCGACGATCTCGACCTGCGCGTCTGGTCCAGCCCCGCCATGGGCGAGACCGACCTGCTCGGCAACTTCTCCACCACGGATCCCGGCGCCGACGGCGGCAACATCGCCGTGGACGGGGGCGTGTGGTTCGAGGTCCTGTGCTGGGAAGGCACGCCCGGCACCGAGTGGACCCTCACGGTCACCTTCTAGACAGACCCCGAACGCCCGCGAGGCTCCCGCAATGAACTCGATTCCCGGCCGCGTGGCCCGCCGAAAGGTCGCCGTCGGCGATCTCGATGTCCCCCAGACCGAGCTCACGCTCACCAACGGCGACACCCACCGCCTGTACGACACGTCGGGGCCCCAGGGCTGCGACGTGCACCGCGGCCTGCCCGAGCGACGGGCGGAGTGGGTGGCGCGTCGCGTGGCCCGCGGCGACACCAACTTCTCCCAGATGCACTGCGCCCGTCGGGGCGAGATCACCGAGGAGATGCGGTTCATCGCCGTGCGTGAGGGCATGGCGCCGGAGTTCGTGCGGGACGAGGTGGCCGCGGGCCGCGCGATCATCCCCGCGAACCGCAACCACCCCGAGCTCGAGCCGATGATCATCGGCCGCAACTTCCTGGTGAAGGTGAACGCGAACATCGGGAACTCGCCCGTCAGCTCGTCGATCGAGGAAGAGGTCGAGAAGCTGCAGTGGTCGCTCAAGTGGGGCGCGGACACGGTCATGGACCTGTCCACGGGCAAGAACATCCACGCGACCCGCGAGGCGATCCTCCGCAACAGCCCGGTCCCGATCGGCACGGTCCCCATCTACCAGGCGCTCGAGAAGGTCGGCGGCGTCGTCGAAGACCTGAACATCGACGTCTACCTGGAGACGCTGCAGGAGCAGTGCGAGCAGGGCGTGGACTACTTCACGATCCACGCCGGGGTGCTGCTGCGGTCGATCCCGCTCACCATCGACCGCGTGACGGGCATCGTGTCCCGCGGTGGGTCGATCATGGCGAAGTGGTGCCTCTCCCATCACCGGGAGAACTTCCTCTACACCCACTTCGACGCCATCGCCGACCTCATGGCGAAGTACGACGTGAGCTTCAGCCTGGGCGACGGCCTGCGTCCGGGGTCCATCGCGGACGCCAACGACGACGCGCAGTTCTTCGAGCTGCAGGTCCTCGGCGAGCTCACGAAGCGCGCCTGGGAGCGCGACGTGCAGGTGATGATCGAGGGCCCGGGCCACGTCCCCATGCACAAGATCGTGGAGAACGTGACCCGCCAGATGGAGGTCTGCCACGAGGCGCCCTTCTACACGCTGGGCCCCCTCGCCACGGACATCGCGCCGGGCTACGACCACATCACGTCGGCGATCGGCGCGGCCATCATCGGTCACGCGGGCACGGCGATGCTCTGCTACGTCACCCCCAAGGAGCACCTCGGCCTCCCGAACAAGGAGGACGTGAAGGAGGGGCTCATCGCCTACAAGATCGCGGCCCACTCGGCGGATCTGGCGAAGGGCCACCCCGGGGCCCAGGACCGGGACGACGCGCTCTCCCGCGCCCGGTTCGAGTTCCGCTGGGAGGACCAGTTCGAGCTCGGCCTCGACCCCGAGACGGCCCGCGACTACCACGACGAGACCCTCCCGCAGGAGAAGGCCAAGAGCGCCCACTTCTGCTCCATGTGCGGCCCCGCCTTCTGCGCGTACCGCATCTCCCAGGACGTCCGGGACCTCGCCGCCGGCGAGCTGGCCCTGGGCACCCCCGCGACCGACGAGGCCGCCGACGGCATGCGCGAGAAGGCTGCCGAGTTCCGCAAGAACGGCGGCCGCCTCTACGTCGCCGACACCCCCCCACGCTGAGACCCATGACCCGCAAGTTCACGCTGCTCCTCCTGGCGGCGACGGCGACCCTCGCCCTCGCCTGCAACCGCGACACCGGCCCCAAGGACGCCGCTCCCCTCGGAGAGAAGGGCGGCACCGCCGGCGTGACCGAGGTGCTCGAAGACGAGGCGGGCATGACCGCCGCCTTCGGCCTGGTCCGCTCGATCCTGTACGGCGAGGAGCGCCCCGACCTCGGCGACCTCGAGGCTGCCTCCGGGCGCCGCGCGTTCGTGTGTGTCTACGGCGTCGAGGCGCCGAACATCTGCGGGACCGCCGCGGGCGACCACCTCGCCGCGTCGATCGAGGGCGCCGCCGCGGACCTCGAGGAGAAGGGGGGCAAGAAGCTCGCCGCCGCCGACAAGGGGTCCCTGCGCCTCAAGATCGACGTCGTCGTGAAGACGGGGCGGGCCGACTGGCGCAACGCCGTCGACCGGCCGCGCGCCCGAGAGACCGCCACCTACGGGTACTGGCTGAAGGACGCCGAGGACCGCGTGGGGTGGGTGCTCCCCTCGGAGGTCCTCGAGCAGAACCTCTACTGGAAGGCGCGCAGCAAGCGGGGCGTGCAGCGCGATCGTCTGCTCGACGCCATGCGGAAGCGCAACCCCGGGCTGGGCCCGATCCCGCAGGAGTTCACGTTCGACAAGCTGCGCACGGTCTCGTGGGTGGAGAAGGCCGTCATGGACGACTCCCGCCCCGGCATCTTTCGGAGCTACCGCCTGCACTCCCTGGAGTTCCCGGAGGCGGACCCCGACTCCCTGGCGCAGTCGACGGTCTGGGCCGCCGACTACCTGATCTCGTCCGTCGCCGCGGACGGGGAGATTCGATACAACTACCGCCCCGCCCGAGACCGCGACGGCGGCGGCTACAACGTCCTGCGCCACGGCGGCACCACCTACTCGATCCTCCAGGCCTACGACCGCACGAAGTACCGCCCCTACCTGGTGGCGGCCGAGACGGCGATGAACTGGCTGATGCGCGAGCGCTCCGAGACGCGGCGACGCAGCGGGCCGTTCCTCGAGGACAGCGAGGTCTTCTTCGTCTACAGCCGCGCCGAAGGCAAGACGATCAAGCTCGGCGGCGCCGGCCTGGCCCTGGTGATGATCGACCAGTACGTCGAGGTGACGGGCAACGAAGAGAAGTACCTGGAGCAGGCCCGGGGCTACGCGCGCTTCATCGTCTCCCGCCAGGGCGAGGACGGCGAGTTCATCTATCACGACCCCTACGTGGACGGCACCACGGTCAAGAACCAGACGTCGCCGTACTACCCGGGCGAGGCGATCCTCGGCCTCATCCGCCTGTACTCCTACGACCGCAACCCGCTCTGGCTGGAGACCGCGGTGCGGGGCGCCGACTGGCTCATCGACACGCGGGACAAGGGCAAGGACGAGACGCGCCTGGCCAACGACCACTGGCTCATGATCGCGCTGTCGTACCTGTACCAGTACACGAAGGACGAGCGGTACCTGACGCACTCGCTGAACCTCGCCCGGGCCGTCGAGTTCCAGTACGAGAAGAACCGCAAGGCGTGGAAGAAGTACCCCGACTACCGGGGCGGCTACTACGACCCGCCGCGCTCCACGCCCGCCGCCACCCGAGGCGAGGGCCTCGTGGCCGTGCTCGACACCTGCAAGGTGGCCGGCAGCGAGTGCGGGTGGGTCCAGGACCTCCTGATCGAGACCGTGCGCCACGAGCTGCTGAGCCTCTACAGCCCGGACCACATGTGGTGGCCGCGGAACCAGTCGAAGACCTTCGGCGGCTGGAACGGGGGCCTGCTCGACAGCGCCGTGCGCAACGACTTCGTACAGCACAACATGTCCTCGATCCTCGGGCTCGAGCGGCACCTCCGCGAGGCGGACGGCGTCGACCTCCCGGGCGGTCCCCGGTGGACCGAGCGGAACCTCGGCGGCGAGACGTTCGACGGCATCCCCGAGGCCGAGATGGACGCGCTCCGCGCGTGGACGAAGCACTACCGAGGCGAGACCCGGTGGGAGAAGCTCGCGAAGCTGCAGGAAGAGGGCGCCGACGGAGCCGAGGAGCCCGACGCCACCGACGAGTGAAGGCACGGCAGCGCGCGCAGCGCAGAGCGATCAGCGGCTGATCAGCAGGACGACCCCGAGGATCGCGGGCGCCAGCCCGATGCCGCCGATCGTGACGGCCGTCCCCAGGGACACGACGCCCGCGACCGCCGGACCCGGCCTGCCCGCGTTCGACGCGCGGTAGCCGCGGACCGCCCCCACCGCCGCTCCGATCCCGGCCAGGACGGCCACGACCAGCAGCGTCCAACCCACCTGCTGGAAGAACGGCGGGACCGCGCCCCGCACGGCCGCGACCACGCACAGCGCGCCCGAGCCGGCGGCCCCCAACAGCAGACGGATGGCCCGCAGGGACCACTTCAGGGATCGACGCGCGACGGCGCGGTGCTTCTCTTCGTCCGTCCACGCCACGCCGTCGACGTGCAGGCGCGATCGACAGGGCCCGCACAGATCGCCGCTGACCGTGCAGCCGACGCAGATGAACGTGCCGCAGCGAGCGCACGTCCCCACGGCGGGGCGGTCGGGGTGAGCAGCACAGGCGGCGGAGGGCGTCATGTTAGCTTCGGCCCGCGCTCACGCGGCCCGCGGTGGGTTGGACCCGGGGCGCGCGACAGGTGTTCCCCCCGGCCGGAGGCGACCGACGTGATGGACTTCCACCTGCTCCTCCGCAACCGCAACGTCTCTCGTGTCCTGGTGGGTGTCCCGGACGGCCACCAGCATATCCGGGCCCGCATCGAGACCGCGGGCGGGGACGTGATCACCCTGCAGGAGGCGACGCTGGCCGCCATCGCGCGGGCCTACCTCGCGGTCTCCACGCACCCGACCCGCAACGCCGTGGAGCTCCGAGCGATGGAGATCTCCGGGCGCAAGCGCGGGTTCGCCGAGGTGCAGCTGCTCGAGACGGACGCGGACGAAGACTCGCTGCGGTCGGTGCTGGCCTCCCCGCCGCCCGAGCGCACGCCGGACGGGCCCCCGACCGCGTCGGTCGACACCATGCCCCTCTCGCCCGAGACCGAGGCCGCCGCGCCCGTGCCCGCGTCCCCGATCCCGGTGGAGCCCGAGATGGCGGCCACGGATCACGGCGCGCCCCCCGACGACGACGCGGTGGACCTCGACCTCGACGACCCGCTCGAAGAGGACGACGGCCCCGTCTTCGGGGACGTGCCGACCATGCACAGCCGTCCCCCCGGGGAGGACGAGCCCTGATCCGCGCTCCCATCGTCGCCGCGCTCCTCGTCGGCTGCGCCCCGCTGGTCCCCGTGGAAGGGACCCCCGCCCCCGCCACCGCCTCCCTCGTGTGCGATCGCGACTTCCTGCCCGCCGCGCTGTCGCTCATCGAGGAGGCCGAGACCGCGGTGAACGTCGCCCAGTTCTCGCTCTATCCCGGCTCCTCCACCGGCGCCCTCCGCGACGCCCTCATCGACGCCGCGGAGCGGGGCGTGACGGTGCGAGTGCTGCTGGACGACGAGGTCGAGCAGAACGGCCCCGCCGCCGAGGCGCTCGTGGCCGGCGGCGTGGACGCGCGGCTCGACCGGGTGGACACGACGATGCACGCGAAGGTCGTGGCCGCCGACGACGCCGCGATCGTCGGGAGCACCAACGGCTCGGACTCCGCCATCGAGCGGAACCGGGAGTGCAACCTCCTCCTGCGCGACGGGGCCCCGCCCTCCTACGTCGCGGGCTGGTTCGACAGGGTGTGGGCGGACGCCACCGATCGCACCCCGCCGGGTCCCCGCGGCACGGGCGACGTCGTCGCCCTGGTGAACGACGACCTCCTCGCCCACCTGCTGGACCGCGTCGGCGAGGCCCGCCGCCGGGTGGACTTCACGATGTACGCGACGTATCTCCAACCGAACAACCTCGACTCCCCCGCCATGCAGGTCTTCTCGGCGTTCGAGGAGGCGGCGGCGCGGGGCGTGGTCGTGCGGGGCGTGGCCGAGCACTCCCGCACGAACGAGGGCCTCAACGCCCAGACGGCGGAGGCCGTGGAGTGGCTGCGCGCCCGAGGCGTGTCCATGCGCTGGGAGGACGGAGCGACGGTGACTCACGCGAAGGTGATCCGGGCGGACGACGGCATCCAGGTCGAGTCCGCGAACTTCTCCACGAGCGGCTTCGAGCGCAACCAGGAGGTGGGCGCGTGGACGACCCAGGAGGCGCCCGTCGCCGCCTTCGAGGCGTGGTTCGAGGACCTGTGGGGCGCGTCCACCGAGGAGCCCGCCCGGTGATCCGCCTCCTCCTCGCCCTCCTGCTGTTGGTCCCGGTGACGGCCTCGGCCGCCCCGAAGAAGAAGGCCGAGGCGGAGGCCAACCGCCTGCTGAACCGGGCGATGCAGGAGCTGGGGCGCTACCAGCTCGACGCCGGCCTGGCCACGCTCGGCGAGGTCCTCGCGCTCACCCCGAACGACGGCTTCGCCCACAGCCGCCTCGCGGAGATTCACGCGGTCGGATACGGCCGCGGGACCGAGCTGGTGGCGACGTACCGAGCGGTCGCGGCGGCGCGGCCCGACGAGCCGATCCGGACCGTGTGGACCGTGCGCGCCGAGCTGGCGCGGCACGTCGAGGACAAGTGGGTCGTCGCCGACCGTCCGTGGGTGCAGGAGTCGCTGGAGGCCCTGGGGAGCCTCACGTCCCACGAAGACGCGGAGGTCCGCTACGCGGCGTGGATCGCGGTCCGCGATCTGCGGATGCGGCTCCAGGACGGGGCGGGCGCGGCGGCCGCCGGCGCCGCGGCGATCGACCTCTTCCCCCACCGGCTCCAGTCCCGAGTCTCCGCCCTCCTGGCCGCGCGCGACGCGGGCGACGCGGCCCGATTCCAGCGGATCTGCGGGGACGTGATCCGCGACACGCCGGGGGCCGTCGAGGCGTGCTCGATGCTCTTCTCGGGCGGGCTCTGGGAGGACGCCGACGCGCTCCTGAAGGCACGCGCGGACGTGCTCGCGGACGTGGAGAAGCTGGGCCGTCGCGTCCTCTCGGACGTCGTCCTGGCCCACGAGGTCGCGAAGTTCTACGGCCGCCGGGGGCTCGACGCCGCGCTCCAGACGGCCTACGTGGCCCGGATCCTCGGGCGCCACCCCGGGTTCACGCTGAGCCCCTCGTCCCGGTGGTGGCTCGGCCGGCCGCCCCCCCTGAAGACGACGCAGCGTCGGATCCGGGAGGCCTTGCCGGGCGACGACGTCGCGCCGCTCTCGGCCACGGACGCGCCGTGGGCTCACGAGCAGGCCGCCGTGCAGGCCGCGCAGGAGGGTCGCCACGACGACGCCGTCGCCTCCATCCGTCGGGCGCGGGAGGCGCTCACGAAGCTCCCGTGGTCACCGCACGCCACGCGTCCCTCCACCAGCTTCGAGGCGTGGTCGGCCGCCCGCGCCCGGGACGAGGGCCGGATGCTCGGGATCGAGGCCAGGAGCCTTCGCGCGGCGGGCCGAGACGACGAGGCCTGGCCCCTCGCCCAGCGCGCGGCCTGGCTCCACGGGGACGGCCGCACCTGGATCGAGCTCGCCCAGTTCGCCGCCGCGCGAGGCGACGCGGTGCTCGCTCTGGAGGCCGACCTCGAGGGGCTCTCCCGCCTCGACGGGGAGGCGGTGACGGAGCTGCCCATGGAGTATCGCGACCGCGCCGTGGGCCGGTTCCTCGACGCGCACCCCGCGCTCGGCGACCCGGACCTGGGGTGGCTGGCGCTCCTCTCGGCGGCCGCCGGGCGGCGCTCGCTCCGGGCGGCGGGGGAGGCTCCGGACGCCCCGGGCGCGAAGGAGCAGCACCCCTTCGTGGGACGCCCCGCGCCCCCGTTCGACGTCACCACGTTCGCGGGCACGGCCCTGAGCAGCGAGTCGCTCCGCGGCAAGGTCGTGGTGGTCGACTTCTGGGCCACCTGGTGCGCGCCCTGCAAGCGCGCGATGCCGGAGCTGCAGCAGGCCCAGGACGAGCTCGGGGACGACGTCGTGGTGTTGGCGCTGTCCGTCGATCAGCGCCCGGAGGAGGCCGAGCAGTTCATGGCCGCGTCGACCTACACCTTCGAGGCCGCACACGTGGGCCCCGACGCCCAGGGGCCGTGGGAGGTGAGGGGTATCCCCTCCACCTTCGTCATCGACGCAAACGGGGTGGTGCGTCATCACCACCAGGGCTGGTCCCGGGGCGTGGGACGCCGAATCCAGGGCGAAGTACGCGCGCTGCTTGCTCGTTGAGGGCCGGCCCCTTGCGGGGCCACGGTCGGGCGTGTTATCCACCCTCTCCCTCTGCTCGCTGGGGGTGGACGCGCGGGCAACAAGGAGCGCTGGATGGCTAAGGAAGAGTCGGAGTCCCTGGTGATGATGGCGGTCCTTACGGAGCCGCTGGCCGTGGACCTCCTCCTCGCGTCCCTCCCGGACGCGATGCACCTTCGACCGCTCTGGGAGCGGCTCATCATCGCGGACCTGCCCGAGTGCGTCGCCATCGGTCTGCCGATCGCGAACAAGGTCACGCGCGACTCCACCGAGAATCATCGACGCCACCTCTTCTCGCTCCTGAACCTCCTCGAGGTTCCCCTCGTCTCGAGTCCGACGCACCTCCATCGCATCGAGGTCGATCGCGCCGCCGTCCGCACGGACGTGGCGTGGCCCGCGGCGAAGCCCGACAAGAAGAAGAAGGCCGCCGAGGCCGCGGCCAAGGCAGCGGCCGCCGAAGACGCGGGCGACGCCGAAGCCGCGGACGAGCCGAAAGCCTGAGCCGATGGTGGTCGACGGCGTTCATCCCTCGGCCTGCCCCCTCGACTGCCCCGACTCCTGCACGCTCGACGTCCACGTGACGGGAGGGCGCGTCGTCGCCGTGCGCGGCTCCGATCGGTCGTCGCTCACCGACGGGGTGATCTGCGGCAAGGTCACCGCCTTCGCCGATCACATGTACGGCGACGAGCGTCTCACGCTGCCCCTGCGACGCACGGGCCCCAAGGGCGAGGGCCGGTTCGAGCCGATCTCCTGGGACGACGCGCTCGACACCGTCGCCGAGAACCTGGCCCGCGTCCGCGACACCCTGGGCGGGGAGGCGATCCTGCCGTGCAGCTACGGCGGCTCGAACGGCGCGCTCACCGAGGGCGCCGTGGACGCCCGCCTGTTCCATCGCCTGGGGGCGAGCAACCTCGCCCGGACCCTGTGCGCCATGCCGTCGACCCGCGCCCAGACGGGCATGAGCGGGAAGATGGTGGGCGGTTCGCTCGAGGACGTGGCGCACAGCCGGTTCGTCGTGTTGTGGGGCGTGAACCCCTCGGCCACCGGGATCCACCTCGTCTCGCGCGTGCAGAAGGCCCGCCGGGCGGGCGCGAAGCTCATCGTCGTGGACCCGCGACGCATCCCCCTGGCCCGGCACGCGGACCTGCACCTGCGGCTCCGCCCCGGGACGGATCTGCCCCTCGCCCTCGCCGTCGCCCACGAGCTGTTCCGCACCGGAGCCGCCGACCGGGCCTTCCTCGCGGAGCACTGCCGAAACGTCGAGGCGTTCGAGGCCCACGCCATGCGCTGGTCTCCCGAGCGGGCGGCGGCCGTGGCGGGCGTCGAGGCCGACGACGTCCGCTGCCTGGCCCGCATGTACGCCGAGGCCTCGCCCGCCCTCATCCGCTGCGGCTGGGGCGTGGAGCGCAGTCGAAACGGCGGCGCCGGGACCTTCGCCGTCCTCGCCCTCGCCGCCGTGGCGGGCAAGTTCGGGATCCGCGGCGGCGGGTTCACGATGTCGAACACCGGCGCCTGGCAGCTCTCGGGAGGAGCGGCGGCCCGGGCGGAGGTGCCCGACACGCGGTGGGTCAACCTCGGCCGCATCGGGCGCGCCCTGACCGAGCTCCGGGACCCGCCCGTGGGCGCGCTGTTCGTCTACAACTGCAACCCGCTCTCGACCTGCCCCGACCAGGAGGCGGTGCGGCGCGGGCTGCTCCGCGACGACCTCTTCACCGTCGTGCACGAGCAGGTGATGACGGACACGGCGCGGTACGCCGACGTCGTCCTCCCCGCGACCACCTTCCTGGAGCACCACGACCTCGCGCGCGGGTACGGAAACCTGGTCCTGCACCGGATCCGGCCCGCCGCCCCCCGGGTCGGCGAGAGTCGCCCGAACCACGAAGTCTTCGGCGCCCTCTGCGACCGCCTGGGGCTCTCGCGCGACGACGACCCGCGCACGCCCGACGCCATGGCCGACGCCGTGCTGGACGCCGACGGGCACGGCCGGGGCGAGGAGCTGCGCGCGGCCCTGATCGACGGTCGCCCCGCGCCCCCGGCGGCGGGCGCACGGCCCGTCCAGTTCGTGGACACGTTCCCGCTGCACGAGGACCGGAGGCTCGACCTCTACCCCGAGGAGCTGGCTCGTGAGGCGCGGGAGACGGGCCCCGAGTTCCTCGACTACCGCCCCGACCCCGCCACCGACGAGCACCCCCTGGCGTTGATCTCCCCCGCCGAGCGGGGCACCGTCTCGTCCACGTTCGGGCAGCTCCGACGGACCGAGGTGCGGCTCATGGTCCATCCGGGGGACGCCGAACCGCGCGGCATCGCCGACGGAGACGTCGTCCGGGTGTTCAACGACCTGGGGGAGGTCCGGGTAGCGGCGAAGGTCACCGACGTCGTGCGGGCGGGCGTCGTGTCGCTGCCGAAGGGGCTCTGGGCCCGCCACACCCGGTCCGGGACCACCGCCAACGCCCTGATCCCGGACGCGCTCACCGACCTCGGCGGCGGGCTCTGCTTCAACGATGCCCGGGTCGAGGTCCAGCCGGTCTAACGACGCTCTTGGAGCTCGCGGAGCTCCTTCTCCATGGCCTCGAGCCGCTCCTCGAGCTTCTTCAGCTTCGCCTTGGTCTCCCCGGTCGTCTCGTCCGCGTCCTTCTCGGTGCGCGTCCGGATCTTCTCGACGATCGACGCGCCGCGAGCCGCCATCGACGGCGTGTCGTCCCAGCGGAGCATCTCCTCGATGCGATCGATGGAGCCCGCGTCGCCGACTCGCCCGAGGATCCCGAGCGCCACCTGCCGGTCTCGGAGGTGGAGGCTGTCCAACCAGGCCTCGGCCGCCTCGCGCACCGGCTCCCGGGCTCGCTCCCGCTCCGGCCCCACGGGCTGCCGATCGGCCAACGCGGCCCCTGCCCGCAGGGCGGTGTGGCGCATGCGGGTGCCCGGGGCCGACGGCTGGAACGCCCGGGCGAGCGCCCCCATGTCCTCGGGCTCGCCCCACCGGCCCAGGGCGTCGGCGGCGTGCCGCTGCGCCCACCGGCTGTCGGTCGCGGGGCCGCGCAGCACCGCCAGGGCCCGCGGACGCACGCGGCGCTCCTCGTGCTTCGCCAGGGCGGACATGGCCTGCCCGCGGCCCCAGTGATCGCGGTCGCGCTCCAAGACCCCGACCAGCGCCGCCACGACCTCGGGGGTCCCCTCGGCCTTCGCCAGCTCCTGGACGATCTGGCTGCGCAGCGCGGAGTACGGCGCGTCCGGCGCCTCGCCCTTCAGCACCTCCAGGAGGACGGCGGTCGACGCCTCGTCGCGCCACTCCCCCAGGACCGTGACCGCCATGCGTCGAGCAACCCCCGGCGACAGCGTGTCGCGCGCGAGGGACTCGATCGTCGCGCGAGTGGCCTCCGGGATCGTCCCCTTCAGCTGCTTGAGCCCCTCGATGGCCCGGCGTCGCGTGAAGGCGTTCGCCGACTGGAGCTGGTTCGTCCACTCCTGCGCCGTCTGCTTCTGCGTGAGGTCCATGAGCACGCCCGCGAAGGGGTCCACGCCCACGTACAGGAGGTCCGCGCCCCCCAGATCCATGGAGAGGGCCGTCTCGTCGCCGTCGAGGAGCACGCGCTCGATCCGAGTGCCCGTGGAGGTCGCGATCTCGAGGTCGACGGGGAGGTGGAACGTGGGGACCAGGCCGTCGGTCGACTGGGTCTGGGCCAGGGCCACGCGCAGGCGCCCGGACTCGGGGTCCACGCGATGACTCACGTTCACCTTCGGGTGCCCCGCCAGGTACACCCACTGGTCGAAGAACCAGCGGAGGTGGAGCCCGGACGCGTCCTCCAGGGCCCGACGCAGGTCCTCCGTCTCCACCAGGCCGTGCTGGTGCCGGGTCAGGTAGAGGGTGACGCCGCGGAAGAACGCATCGTCGCCGAGCAGCACGCGGAGCATGTGCGTGACCGTCGCGCCCTTCGTGTAGACGTGCGCGCCCCGGCCCCCCGCGCGGTTGTAGAACGTGCCGACCATGGGGCGAGGGTCGCGATCGTCGGCGCCCACGAGGCCGCGGTGACGCCCGAAGGTGCCCGCCGCCCACTCGTCGTCGCCGAACTCGGCGCGCAGCCACTCGTCGGCGGTCCAGGTGGTCATGCCCTCGTTGAGCCACATGTGGGCCCAGGTGCGGCAGGTGAGCTGGTCGCCGAACCACTGGTGGGCGAGCTCGTGGGCGATGATCGACTCGGTGTGCTTGCTGGGTCGGTGGGGCCCGGGCGGGAGCAGGAGGCGACGATCGAGGACGGTCGCCGTCGTGTTCTCCATGCCGGTGTAGATGAACCGCTGGACCGTGACCTGGTTGTAGGCGGGGTACGGGTAATCGACGCCCAAGAAGGTCGACATCCACTCGAGCATGCGCGGCGTCTTGCCGAGCAGCAGCCGGCCCTCGGCCTCGGTGGAGTCCGGCGAGACGTAGTAGCCCACGGGGCGCCCCCGCCAGGTGTCGGTGAAGACCTGGTACTCGGCCGCCGCGAACATCACCAGGTAGGCCACCAGATCCTGGTCTCGGAGCGCGTAGTGCCAGGTGGTCCAGCCGGGCCGCGCGGCGGGCGCCTTCGACTCGAGCACGCCGTTGCTGAGGGCGGTGTAGCGGTCCGGGACGGTGAAGCGACCCTCGTACGTGAACCGGTCCGTCGGGAAGTCCCACACCGGGATCCAGTGGCGGTTGTCGGTGTCCTCGCCCTGGGTCCACGCCTCGACGTAGGTGTCCGGCGAGTCGAGGCCGGGCCGGCGGAAGTGCAGCCCGCTCGAAGGAGCCGCGCGGTAGCGCACGACGACCGTCGCGTCCTCGCCCACCGTTAGCCCGGCGACGGCGATCCCCAGGGTGGTGGGCCCGGTCACGACGGAGGCCTCGACGCCGTTCACCGTCGCGCCCTGGATGTCGAGACCGACCTGGTGCAGCACGATCTCGGCGAGCCCGGTGCGCAGGGGCTGCACGGTCAGGGTCGCCGCCCCCTCCACCGTGCCGGCGTCGAGATCGACGGTCAGATCGAGGGCGTAGTGCTGGATGTCGACGGTCCGGTCGGGAGCGTCGACCCCGCGCGCGTCGGCCTGGAGATCCGGAGCGTCGGCCCCCGCGTCGCCCGTGGGAGTCAGCAGGAGGAGTCCGAAGACGAGGGCGCGAGCGAGCGGCTGAATGGGTGACACGGAGGCTCCCGAGTGAAGGGAGCGGGACGATAGCAAGCGGGCGAACCACCCCGCCGTGGCCGTCCCACAGGACGCCGTCTAAGATGACCGCCCACCGCTCAGGCTGGAGCCATCGTGAGAGTTTCCCTCGTCGTCCCGCCCTTCGATTACGGCCGCATGTTGTACGGCCTGATGAACCGGCGGGCGTTCCACAACGCCGTCCCGCTGGGGATCCTGAACGTCGGCGCCTGTCTCCGGGAGGCGGGCCACGAGGTCCACCTGCTGGACGCCCCGGGCATGGGGATCGACGAGGCGGCCGTCGTGGGGGAGCTCCGCAAGTTCCGCCCCGACGCCATCGGCGTGACGTCCACGTCCATCATCTGGGAGTCCGCGACGTCCATGTGCACGGCGCTCAAGCAGGCGTTCGACGTGCCCGTGTTCGTGGGCGGTCCGCACCCGAGCCTCTACCCGGAGTGGTGCCTCGAGACGAACCCGAGCATCGACGCGTCCTGCTACGGCGAGGGCGAAGAGACGGGCGTCGAGCTGGTCGAGGCGCTGGAGAAGGGCGCCCCGCTCCAGGGGATCCCCGGCATCTGCTACCGCGGTGAAGACGGCACCATCCACAAGAACCAGCCCCGCATCGCCAAGCGCGAGCTCGACTCGATGCCGCTGCCTGCGTACGACCTGGCGGACCTCAGCCTCTACTCGGCCCCCCCGATGCGCGTGCGGCACATGCCCGCGGTGTACATGGAGATGTTCCGCGGGTGCGCGTACGCGAAGTGCTCCTACTGCACGAGCGCCTCGGGGCTCAAGAACCGCTACCGACGCCACTCGCCGGAGGTCGCCGCCGAGAAGGTGATGGCGATGCACCAGCGGTTCGGCGTCCAGGAGGTCGCGTTCGTGGACGACGACTTCGTGGTCGGCAAGGACTGGATCTACAACTTCTGCGGCGAGCTGCGGAAGCGCGGCAACCCGATCTCCTGGTCCTGCTACGTGCGGGCCTCGCAGGTGGACGAGTCGATCTTCCAGGCCATGGCGGCGGCCCGCTGCCACCAGGTCCTCGTGGGCATGGAGGTGCTCGACAACGAGCTGCTGCGCACCGAGCTGATCAAGGACCTGACCGTCGCCTCGGCGGGGGCCTGCATCCGCGCCGCGCACAAGGCGAACATCTCGGTCATCGGACTGTTCATGGTCGGCGTCAAGAACACGTCGCCGGACTCGGTGGAGGTCACGGTCGACACGGCGCTCGCGCAGGAGCTCGACATCGCGGTCTTCTCGCTCTACCGCCCGCCCCCGGGCTCGCCCGCCTACGCCGAGCTCGGCTGGGGGCCGCAGGACTACATCGACTGCTTCAAGCTGCAGAAGCAGGCTGTGTACGTGCCCGACACGTACAACGATCTGAGCCACGTCGAGGAGACGTTCCGGCGGGCCTATCGGCGCTTCTATACGGACCCCGGCTACGTCGGTCGCACGGCCCGCAAGTTCTTCTCGGACCCCATCGCGGCGCGCAACATCGCCAAGGGGGCGATGACCCTGGCCGACCAGTTCCGGCCGAAGTTCCTGAACCCCGCCGCGGCCGAGCACGACAAGAAGGTCCTGCGCGTCCAGTAGACCGCGCACCCGGGAGCTCTCCCCGGCGCCCGACGATCCCCCCCGGACCGCGGTGTCCAAGCTGCGACACCCAGCCCTCGTCGATGCCATCCACGGGGTCGTGGTGACGCAATCGCGACAGCGCGAGTGTCCGGGAGTGTCCGTCCGGGACTGTCCATCCGTGTCCGAGAGTGTCCGACGATTCGGAGCCTGCGGGGCCCGCCGTCCGCCGCCGATCGAGGGCCGTCGCCTCGGTCGCGAGATCGGCACGGCCCTTGCTCTCTCGTCCGGCCATGAATCACATGACTGCTCGCACTCTTCAAGGCTCCCGTCGGTTGATCGGCCCCTCCGCCGAGTGGCTCTGGGCCGGCCTGCGCCGCGCGTTTCCGGACGCCCTCGCGGCCTGCTTGATGCCCGACCACTTCCACCTCATCGCGCCCCTGGCCGAAGACGACCGATTGGCCCGGGTCCTCCAGCACCACACCCGGAGGTTCGGCGGACCCGGCTGGCGCTCGGCGCCGACACTGGAGCCGATCGCGGACGTCGGGAAGCTCGCGCGCCAGATCCGTTATGTCGCCCTGAACCCGTGCCGGGCCGCCCTCACCCGCGACCCCGCGTCGTGGCTGTGGTCGACCCACCGTGATCTCATCGGCGCGGTGGCGCAGCCCTGGGTCACGCCCGACCCCGTCGCCGCCGCGTTGGGGCGCCGGGCCGCGGGGTTCGCGGGCTGGATGCACTCCTACGTGACCGGGGACCCCTCGGTGGACCCGCGCGCCGCCGACCTGCCTCGGCTCCCGGCCGGCTTCGAGGCGTCCCTGGACGCGATCGGTCGCGCCGCCCGAGTCGCCGCGCGGGACACCGTCTGCCGACCCTCGAAGCAGACCCGGAAGCTGTTCTTGGCGGTCGCGCGGCGGGTTCGCCACCCCGTGAAGGCCGCCGCCCGCCACCTCGGAGTCCCGCTCCGGAAGGCCTACCGATGGTCCGCGAGCGTTCCCGAGCATGTGATCGAGGCGACCCTCCTCTGCCTCGCCCACCCCAGGCTCGCCGAGCCCGCCGACGGCGACCGCTCCATGTCCAAAACGTGACACCCAGCCCTCGTCGATGGCATCCACGCGGTCCTGGTGTCCAAGTCTTGACGCCGCGCCCGTCCCGGACGCCTGCGGGATCCGGGCCCGGACGCCCTCGCCGGCAGCCTCGTCGCTCCCCGGCTACATTCCCTGCCCGTGCGCATCGCCTTCATCCAGAAAGACCCCATGCCGGACCTGCGGGCGATGTCGCTCGCGGCGGCGGCGATCTTTCGGGGGCACCGGGCCCGGGTCTTCATCCCGGCGGCCGAGCGCAAGCTCGTCAAGGCGGTCCGCGAGTACGCGCCCGCGTGCCTCGTGTTCAACGTGTGGACGGGGTTCGAGGACTGGGCGCTCGAGCAGGCCCGGGCCCTGCGCGCCGTGACCGGGCACACGCCGGTGTTCTTCGTGGGCCAGCACGCGGACGACTTCCCCGAGGTGGTGGAGGACCCCGCCGTGGACCTCGTGCTGCAGGGCGACGCCGAGGAGACCATCCCGGACCTGCTCTTCCTGATCGAGCGCGACCGCCCCCTGCAGGACGTGCCGGGCACCGTCGCCTGGGAAGACGGCGCCCTCACCGCCTATCCCCCGCGCGAGCCCCTGGACCTCGACGTGTGGCCGCAGCTGGACCTCGAGATCTACCGGCGGTACCGCTTCGTGCGCGCCATGCGCACCCTGAGCATCGCCCTGGGCCGCGGCACGCAGGAGAACCTGCACGCCGGTTTCCGCATGACGCAGGCCGAGCTGGGTCGTCGATTCGCGGGGGCGGAGAGGCGCACCGTCGAGAGCGCCATCCAGGCCCTCCACCTCGCCGTCTCGCGCCGCAAGTTCTACCGACGCGTCGCCTTCCGAGACGACACCTTCACCCTCGATCCCGACTGGCTGGTCGCCCTCATGGCGCGCTACCGCGAGGAGATTCGGCGGCCGTTCTCGTGTGTGAGTCGGGTCGACCTCCTGGACGACCGGGTCATGGACGCCCTCGCCGACGGCGGCTGCGACATGGTGAAGCTCGGGATCGAGTCGGGCGACCCCGGGCTCCGGGAGCAGGTCGTCGGCAAGGCGGTCTCGGACGACGACGTGCGCGCCGCGGTCGACGGCCTCAAGCAGCGCGGGATCGGCGTGCAGACGGTCGCCTTCCTCGGGCTGCCCGCCGAGACCCCCGAGACCGCCGCGGCCACGCTCGCGATGTCGGTCGCCCTGCGCCCCGCCCACGCTCACGCCCTGCTCATGGCGGACGAGCCCGGCGCAGCGCTGTTCCCCGAGTGCGAGGCCCTGTGGCGGCTGCTGCCGGTGGCGGCGCGGTTCCCGTTCCTGGAGTCGGCCGTGCGAGGGGCTGCGGACAAGCCGCGGGACGCCCTCTACGAGCGCCTGTTCCAGTGGAACCACGACCTGGGGTTCCTCGCCAGCGGTGAGATGGGACCGATGGACATCGCCCGCATGGCCCTCGGCATGCGGGGCCACTCCTAGCCGCACTCCTAGAGCAGTCAGTCGAGGGGGGGCGGCCCCAGGATCTGCACGTCCGCGACGACCACCGCGTAGATGAGCCCGTCGGGGCCCATCGCCTCGAACCAGTGCTCGGAGCCGTCGGGCATCTCCACGATGTCCCCCGCCCACGCCTCGTCGCCGGACGCGTCCTTCACGCCCCCCTGCAGCACGAACACCCGCTCGACGCCCACGTGCCGGTGGACCGGGAAGCGCGCGCCCTCGTCCATCTTCACCAGCCCGACTCGACCCCCGGCGGCGGCGGGTCCGCCCTCGAGATCGAGGTAGGTGATGCCCGGCAGGAGGTCGACCCACCCCTCCGGATCCGTCAGGCGACCCAGGTAGTCGCGGGCGGTCTCCACGGCGACGTCGAACAGCGCGCCCAGCCGCTCCACGAGCGGGGCGAACCGATCGCGCCCGGCGACCTCGAGGATCGAGGCGCGCAGCCCCTCCGGAGGCGCCTCGTCGGGCCCGCCCAAGGCCACCGCGTGCAAGGCATCTTCGAGCGCAGCGCGCTCCGCCGAGCAGCTCGGGCACCCCGCGAGGTGCGCCTCCACGTCCGCGACCTGGGCGTCCGTGAGGAACCCGACCACCAGGTCGGGCAGCTGCTCGACGACGTGGCTCACGTTCCCTCTCCCATCACCGCGCGGAGCTTCTCGAGCCCGGCCCGGGTGCGGGACTTGACCGTCCCCACGGGGGTGCCGACCTGCACGGCGATCTCGCGGGACGAGAGCCCGCGGAAGTAGGCCAACTCCAAGACCTGACGCTGGTCCGGAGGGAGGGTCGCCAGGACCTCCCGGACGCGCGCACGGTCCACGCCCAGCTGCGGATCGTCGGCGCTCGCGACGGCCACCGCCCGAGGATCCTCCACGGCCACCTCGCGGCGTGCGGGGGCGGATCGGATCCGGTCGAGGGCGCGGCTGCGCAGGCGCATCATCAGCCACGTGCGCACGGAGCCGCGGGCGGAGGAGTAGGTCGACGCGCGTCGCCAGGCCTCGAGGACCACGTCCTGCACCACGTCCTCGGCGGCTTGGGGATCCCGGAGCATGCGTCGGGCGACGCCGTACATGAGCCCGCTGTGTCGGTCGTAGAGGGCGGCCAGCGCGTCTCGGTCGCCGCGACTCATGGCGTCCACGAGCCGGGCGTCGTCGAGGTCGTCCCATCGAGGGGCGACCCGGGCAGAGGAAGCCGTCACCACGGCCGGGTATGCCACGAGAAACGAAGCGAAGCAAAGGGCGGGCGCGCTCATCGAAGTGGGTACGGGGCGACACCGCGATCGGATCGCCGGGGGCCCTCGTCACGTTCGGCCGGGGGCAGGTTGCTAGAGTCCGCTCCGTGCGCGATTGGCTCCAGCGGCTCGTCACCCGACGCCAGCCCCTCCTCGAGGCCCTCCCGTTGGGCGACTCGGGGGAAGTCATTCCGTGGCACACGCCCCTGGGGGAGGCGAAGCGGCTGCTCGGCAAGGTCGGGGCGCTCTCCCTCGAGGTCGAAGGGCGACCCACGGCGCGGCTGAAGTTCGGCGAGCGGATCATGCGGGCCACCCTGGAGTTCGAGGACGGCCAGCCCCTCAAGCAGTCGTGGCTGCCGAAGGTCCCCGGCGCTCACCTGCGCATGGCCGACGGCCGCTCCGCCGCGCCGACCCCCCACCTGCGCGCGGCGACCCTGCACTTCCCCCTGAAGGACCCCCGAGACAACTGGAAGTGGACCCTGAAGCAGCTCGGCAAGCCCGAGCACCGCACCGCCGACGGTTCCTGGGAGTGGCGCGGCAAGGAGACGGTGGTCCGCTACTTCGAGGCGACCGACGACGGCGCAGAGTCCCTGCGCCTGGCCACCGCCCGAAATGGTCGCCTGCTCGAGGTGGTGAACCGCTCGCGCTTCGAGCTCTACCGGGAGCTGCAGATCCGCGTCGACTTCCGCGACGCCTCCTGGGAGACCGCCGAGGCGCCGCCCACCAAGGGGACGCTCACGCGCCTGCACTGGTACGTGCCCGAGGGGTATCGAATGGTGGTGACGGCGCGGGCCGGGGACCACGAGGTGCGGGCGGACGTCTACGCCCGCGCCCGGCAGGTCGTGATCAGCCCCGACGGCTCCGGGGGCCTCAGGGTGGTCAGCTAGCGGAGTTCTTGAACGAGAACTGGATCCAGAGCTGGACGTTCCAGTTCGTCTCCGGCTCCTCCTCCTCGCCCTTCTTCCGACGCTTCTTCTTCTGCTTGGGGATCTCGCGCTCCTCGAACTGGAGCCCCTCGAGCATCTCCACCAGTCGCTGCTGCAGCTCGACCTCGCGCAGGGAGCCCTCGGGCAGGTGGGCCTGCACGATCGTCCCCTCGGGATCGACCACCACGCGCCCGGTGAGGGTGCCCACCGAGTCCGGCTTGCGGGAGAGCAGCTGGGCGTACAGCACCTGGAGGGTGCCGAACTGGTCGGTGAGCTGGCGGCGGACGGAGTCGAGGTCCACGTCCGGCTCGGTCGTCTCCATGACGCCCTCCTCGGTCTCCTCCTCGTGCCCCGTCACGTCCTCCCACTGGCGAGCCATCTGCCAGATCGCGACGGTCGCGAGGGGCCGCATCGTCTCGCCGACGAGCTCCTCCTTGCCCTCCTTGAGGAGGAACTTCTTCTGGATCCAGCCCTGCACGCTCCCGCCCTGCCAGGCGGCGGTGACCGGGAACCACCCCTTCTCCTCGTCTCCCACCGAGACCCGGGCGCCCGCGACGAGCTTGCCGAACGGCTCGCCCTTCACCTCGGCGCTGAGGGGCGCGTCCTTCGACCCGATCTGCCGGGGCGCCGGGACCCACGGCGCGACGGGCGCGACGCCCTCGATCGGGTTCCAACCGGTGGCGGGCGGCTCCTCGCGCCACTCGAGGTCGCCGGCGTATCCCTCGACCCACATCGTGGGCGTGATGAGCTTCACCTTCGCGTCGAGGTCCGTCTGCTCGACCATCGAGAAGCCGATGCGCCCCTGGGCCGGGTCCAGCAGCACCTCGCGGATGTCGTACACCTGTCGCTTCACGGTCGCGAGGGGGTTGAACCCGGCCGAGTCCGCCGTCACGCGCCCGCCCTTGGGAGGCACGACCCGCTCCGCGACGGGCCAGTCGTCCGGGGGCTCCTCGTCGAGGTCGGGGCGGGGCCACTGCCCGGTGGGGAACACGGCGTCCGACTCGGTCACGAACTCCACCGCCACGCGGCCCTCGACGGTCTTCACCCGCACGGTGTCGCCGTTGTGCTCGGTCACGATGACGGGCGTGCCGGACAGCACGCGGCCGTACGACTCACCGCCCGCCTTGCGCAGCAGGTCCACGTCGTCCACCAGGAGGTTCAGCACCAAGCGGTCGTCGAGGAGCGACTCGCCCTGGAACACGTCGTTGGTCACCCACACCCGCAGGCCGTCGTCGAGGCGCTCGAGGATCCCGACGCAGCTGCGCTTTTCGAGGGTGCCGACGTCCGCCTTGGTGCCGGGCGTACGGATGGGCACGGAGTCGGCGGCGACGCACACGGAATCGGCGTGCGCGACCGCGGGCACGGCGGCGACGGCGAGGGCGACGAACAGGAGCGGGAGTCGATTCATGACAGGGCTTCTAGCACCGCTCGCCAGCTTGCGACCGAGCCTCGCGAAGAACCGGGGTGCAGGGCCGACGAAGGACGAGGAAGCGTGTCGAGACACGCGACGAGGAGTGAGGAAGGAGCCTGCGCGACGGAGCGAGCGAGGGGACCGAGCCGGTGGCCGAGTGGTGCGTCAACAGCGAGGACCGAGGCGCCGGCGCTCTCGGGTCGGGCGTCGCTAGAGCGCCGAACAGATAGTCGCGACCGAGCATCGCGAAGAACTGCGCCGCGGGGGCGAGGCGTGACGATGAAGCGTGTCGGGACACGCGAAGAGGAGCAACGAAGGCCCGGTGGTGCAGAGCGAGCGAGGCGACCGAGGGACTACCTGATCGGTGCTCTACAGGTCGGCGCGCGCCAGCAGGGACATGTCGTCGCAGTCGAGCTGCTCGGGGGGGTGCTCGACCCGCGGCGCGAAGAGGTAGGACGCGGGGAACACGCCCAGGCGCTCCGGATCGCGGGTGCGCACGATCGTCCGCTTCCAGGCGCGACGGCGGCGGTACCGATCCCCCAGGTCCACGAGCTCCGGCTCCTCCAGCTCCCGCCGGTGCTCGTCGGTGATGAGGATCACCCGAGGCCGCTTGAGCGGGGTGAGGCCGAGGCCCGGCCCCAGGACCACGGCGAGCTCGTCCGTGTCCAGCTCCACCAGGGAGCCCGGGGGGTAGCGCCCGATCACCCGCACCAGGGCGCGCACGAGGACGGGATCGAGCTGCCGGCCCGCCTGACGCCACACCAGCTTCACGGCCTGGTCGGGCGGGTACGCGGCGCGGTGGGGTCGCGCGGAGCACAGCGCGTCGAAGATGTCGGCGACCGCGATGATGCGCGAGAAGAGGTGCCGCGGGGCGGCGGCGTAGGGGTAGCCGCCCTCGCCGTCGTAGTGCAGGTGGTGCTCCGCGGCCACGAGCGCGCGCTGGAGGATCCGCTCCCCGAACCCGTAGTGCTCCACGAGGTGGCTCATGCCGAGCAGGGCGTGGGACTCGATCTCCTGCCGCTCGTGCGCGAGCAGGTTCCGGTCCAGGTGGAACAGCTCGGAGCGCACCATCGCCTCGCCCAGGTTGTGAGCCAGCGCGCAGACCCCGAGCTGCAGCAGGAGGCGACGCCCGAGGTCCAGCATCCGGCCCAGGGCGATCGAGTAGATGCACACCATCAGGCTGTGGGCCGCCGCGGGCAGCGACGGGTCGCGGATGGTCGTCAGGGCGAGCAGGTACTCCGGGTTGTCCTCCGCGAGCTGCACGAGCCCCTGGACCAGGGCCCGTTGCCGGCGTCGCATGGTGAGGTCGAGGGCCGCCAGCTCCGATCGCGAGAGGGTCGCCATGCCCTCCTTGAACAGCTTCTTCGCCCTCTCCCCGGGCTCCCCTGCTCGCGCGCGGTCGGCCGCCGACGGGATGGGGAGGAGGCGCACGTTGGGGATGCCGGGGTCCTCGCCCTCGTCCACGTCCGCGTTGCGCAGGAGCTGGGACAGGCGCAGCAGCGCGGCGGCCTCGGCCCCCCGGTCCAGGACCATGCCCCGCCAGCCGATGCTCTCGAGCCGCTCGGTGAGGGCGACGCCCGCCTCCCACACCCGCTTCGAGGCGCGCACCCAGACGCCGTTGACGAAGGCGTGCCCGTCCGCGAAGACGAGCGAGAGGTCGCCAGCGTCCTCCTGGATGGAGCGCACGTCGTGAATCACGAGGCGCAGGCTCCGCTTGACCGCCTCGTTGGTCGTGTCGTGCACGCCCAGCTGACGGGCCAGGTTGTCCATGTGGACGAGGAACTCCCGGGCGTTGTGGGCGATCCGGCGGCGACGCTGGAACTCGGGGTCGTCGCGGTCCAAGTCGGGGCGCTCGGGGGCAGGCTCTCCGGGGGCCGTCCGGCGCGTGAGGGTGGTCCCCGGGCTGGTGCGTCGGGTGGGCACGGCCGTCCCGGGGGAGGACCGACGAGGTGGGGGCGCCGCGGGCGTCGAGAGCCGCTGCACCGGCGGGGGCGCCGCGGGCGTCGAGAGGCGCTGCACCGGCGGCGGCGACGCGGGCGTCGACAGGCGCTCGACTGGGGGACGGGGGCGCGGCGATCCGGGCGTGGAGAGGCGACCGATCCCCCCGATCTCGATCTCGACGGTGGCGGGCCCGGGCCGCGTGGGCTTGGGCGCCCCGGGCACGGACAGGCGCCCCGTCGCGCCGAGCCGGTCCGGCTTCTTCGCGGGCTTCGGGGCGTTCTCCCAGGGGACGTCCTTGGTGTCGTCGCTCACTTCGTGTGCCCCACGCTCGCGAGCGCCGCGTTGCAGGCCGCCTTGCGGGCCCGATTCCAGCCCGTCGTCCCCTTGCGCAGCATCGCCAGGGCGGACACCGAGCCCAACGCCGCGAGCCCGAAGGCGGCCGCCTCCAGGGTGGCGCCCGACTTGTCCCGACCCTTGCCCGACGACTCCGCCTCGAACAGGGGCCCGAGGAGCTCCATGCCGCGGTCGCCGCAGATCTTCCCGCAGGCGACGCACACCTCCTTGCGGATGGGGGGCTCGAGCTTGTCGAGCTCGACGGCGAACACCTTGCGGAAGAACGCGAGGGCGCGGAACGGACGATGGGTCGCGGCCGCCGCCGTGGCTGCGCGGCGGACGTCTCGATCCCGGTCCAGCACCGCGCGCAGCAGGGCGTCCACGTCGGCGTCGGGCAGGTCGTCCCCATACCAGTCGGCGGCGGCGGCGCGGACCCGAGCGTTCGCGTGCTTCAGGAGGTTCTTGCGGCCGCTCCGCCCGTGCTCGCTCTGCAGCGCGCGAAGGAGCAGCACGGTGGCGAGGGCGCGCTCCGCGCTCATCATGTCGCCGCCCGTCACGAACCGCTCCACCCGGTCCTGCACGCTGCGCCCCATGGCCGCGAAGAGGACGTCGCGGCGCGCCTCGTCGGGGTCGTCGACGGCCGCCTGCACGAGGGCCGCGAGCCCATCGTCGGGCAGGGACTGGAGGAGGCGGTCGAGGCCGGGGAGGTCGAGATCGGGCCCCGGGCGGACCCGCAGCAGGACGCGCGTGATGCTGTTCGTGTCGAGGCTGGACGTCAGGTAGTGCGCGACCTGCGCGTAGCTCGGCGCGCCCAGCAGGCGCGGGTCGGCGCTGAACCCGGGCCGCTCGCCGAGGATCCGGCCCATCCCGTGCAGTTCGCCGCGGTCGCCCAGCTGGTGGAGCAGCTGCGTGGCGAGCCCCAACGCCTTGGGGGTGTGCAGCTCCTGACGGCCCTCGGCGGCGGCCTGAAGCAACACGTAGAAGACCGACGCGGCCAGATCTCCGGGCTTCTCCCGCTCGAGGTCGGCCCTCATCTTCGCCATCAGCTCGCGGTCCTCGGACTCCTCCGAGAAGAGGCGGTCCCACTCCCGGTCGGGCAGGCCCCGCAGCACCTCGTCCGCCTTCGGCCCCAGGTCGTCCAGATCCGATCCGGCCACGGCCCGCGTCAGGGCGTCTTCGCTGAGGTGCTTGGCCTTGCCGTCCACCATCGTCGCGCCCGGGGAGTACTCGAGCAGGTCCTCGACCCCTCCTTCTCCCTCGAGCCCGCCCGCCTCCTGCCCGAGCCCCCCGGACAGGGCCTCGGCCTCGGCCAGGGAGTGCACCGCGCGGTAGGCGATGTGCGAGAAGGACATCTGCCACAGCAGCGAGTCGAGCGTCTCCTCTTCGTTCTCGGGCAGCGAGAGGTTGATCCGCAGGACGCCCATGAGCCCCGCCAGCTCCTCGAGGGGCAGCCCCGACTCGAACGCCACGGCCGCGATGCCTTCCCGATGCAGCAGGCCCCCCAGCCCCGGGCGATCGTCCGTCTCCTGCCGGGCCAGGACCCCGTCCCAGTACAGACCGTCGGGGTGGGTCACCAGCTCGAGGGTCCCGCGCTCGGCGAGCACGTCGTCGAACAGCCCCATCGTCTCCCGAAGCGTCTCGAGGGTGCGCGTGTGCTCGTAGCCGTACAGCTTCGCGTGGCCGAGCGAGACGTGGAGCCGGTCGAGCGCGGCGGTCACCGTCTCCAGGAGCGGCGGCAGGTACTCCTCCTCCACTACCCCTTCTCCTCCGCCGCCAGGGCGAGCACGTCGCCGATCCACTTGGCGAAGTGTGCATCGAGCAGACGAATTCCGCCCTCGTATACGTAGTCGTTCACGTCCTCGAGGAACTCCAGCGCGGTCGCGTACCGATCCTCCGGCTTGGCCGCCAGGGCCCGCAGCAGGATCTCTTCCAGGTCGTCGGGCACCGTGAGTTCGTTCTCGAGCAGCGCGCGCGGATCGAACCGCAGCAGCCGATCCTTGAGCTGGTAGAGCTTCAGTCGACGGCTGAACATCGGCTTGAGCGTCAGCATCTCGTAGAGGCAGATGCCCATGCTGAACACGTCCGTGGCGGGCGTCGCGCGACGCTCTCCGCGGAAGAGGTCCGGGGCGAAGTAGTGGACCTTCCCGGCGAGGCGCGCGGTCTTGCTCTCCTGCTGGGCGGGCGCGCCGAGGGCCACGCCGAAGTCCGCCAGCTTCACCGCCCCCTGCCGGCTGATCAGCAGGTTCCCGGGGGAGATGTCCCGGTGCACGATCCGGAGGGCCTCCCCGTCCGCCCCCGTGGCCGTGTGGGCGTAGTGCAGGCCCTTCAGCGCCTCGCGCAGGATGAACAGGATGTGTCGCAGCGGCATCTCCTGCTTGCGACGCTGGATCCCCATCATCAGGTGCGCGGCGTCGATGCCCTCGATCCACTCCATGGCGAGGTACAGCTGCTCGCCGGCGACGCCCACGTCCACCGTGGACACCACGTTCGGGTGACGCAGGTGGGTGATGATCCGGGCCTCGTCGAGGAACCGGCGCTGGAACCCCGCGCGCTCGCTGTGCTCGGGGAGGATCGTCTTGAGGACGCACCGCACGGGCACGCCCGCCGTGCCGACCTTCTCCGCGAGGTGCACCTGCGCCATCCCGCCCCGGCCCAGCCTGCGCAGAACGGTGTACCCCGGCACGGCCAGCGGGGTCTCGGGGGAGCCCGACGCGTCGGCCTTCGGGACCGCGGGATCAGGCTCTGGGGGGGACAGAGGAGTCGACATCGTCCATGCTCGGCGGCAGGAGAACGCATGACGCCCTCGATGGCCCGCCCGCGCCCCCATCATGCCGCAGCCCGCGGTCCACGGCCGGCCGCCGTGCTCGCCTTCTGGCTGCTCGTCGCCCTGGGTCTCCCGGCGACGAGCCTCGCCAAGGCCCCCTCGAAGAAGCAGGTGGACGAAGCCGTCCTCCGCCTGCCCGAGTCCGATCGCGGGCGCATCGACGCCGCCGAGCGCGACGTGGCCGACGCGGACGCGCGCCTCACGGAGGCCGAGAAGGACCTCGACATCGGCCGCAAGGACCAGGCCGCCGCGAAGTCCTGGGTCGACGCGTCGGGCTCGGTGCTCAAGGCGATCGGGGTCGAGCGCAAGGCCGCCGAGGCCGCCGCCCGGGTCCCGGACCTCGAGCGCATCGCCACCCAGCAGGTGCGCTCCGAAGCCAGCCGCGAGTGGCGCAAGGCCCGCCTCGACGCCGCGAAGGCGCGGATCACCTACGTGCAGGCCAAGATCGGCTGGATCAAGGCCGAGCAGTCGCGGCTCGACGTGGTCCTGAAGGAAGCCGTGTGGGTCACCTACAAGGCGTCCGTCGAGGACACCGCGGACGTGGACGAGGAGATCGGCAAGATCGTGACGAGCCGCGGCAAGGCCGAGTCCGGCTCCGCGAAGGCGAGAGAGAAGATGGAGAAGGCCGAGGTGACCTGGCAGTCCCTCACCGCCACCGCCAAGGCCTTGGCGCCGTAGCTCAGTCGGCCCGCTGCGGCGGGCGGGCGGCCCGGGCGACCGTCGAGTCGTCGATCGGCGCGTAGGGCGCCGGGGGATCCTCCGGGAGCGCGACCCGGTAGCAGGCGGCCACCTCGTCCGGGGTGAGCGGCCGACACCAGCGCATCTTCAGGTCTCCGAGCTCGAGCGGACCGATCCGCACCCGCCGCAGCTTCAGCACCTGCAGCGCGCTGCGGGCGCACAGGTTTCGGATCTGCCGGTGGCGTCCCTCGGAGATGGTGACTTCGAGCCACGTCGCCCTCGTCCGGTGCTCCACGAGGGCCACCCGGGCGGGCTTCGTGAGCACCCCCGACCGGTACTTCAGCGGCTTCCTCATGAGCGCCGCGCGGGGGCTGTCCTCGGGCAGCCGATCGCGGACCTTCACGCGGTACACCTTCTCGATCGGCGCCACCGACGCGGGGTCCGCGAGGCCCTTGAACGTCGGGTTCAGCAGCCCCTGGGCCAGGCGACCGTCGTCCGTGAAGAGCAGCAGGCCCTCGGTGTCGTAGTCGAGGCGACCGACGTGCGGCAGCGCCGGGAAGTGCGTGGGGACGTGGTCGTAGACGGTCGAGCGACCGCGGTGGTCGCGCCGCGCGCAGATGCAGTCCGGGGGCTTGTTCATGACGAAGTACTGCACGGCCGCGGGACGGTAGCCGCTGGTAGCATCGGGCGCATGAAGACGCCCGCTTCCCTGGCCTGGATCGCCGTGCTCGTCGCCCTCGTGGCGCTGTGCGGCTGCAACGAGATCGCCGTCGACACGGACGGGGACGGCCACCCCGACGCGCTCGACTGCGACGAGCTGAACCCGAGCATCTTCCCCGGCGCCGCGGAGATCTGCGACGGGATCGACAACGACTGCGACGGCGAGATCGACGAGGAGGCCACGGGCGGCGAGGCAGAGTGGTTCCTGGACGTGGACGGCGACGGCTTCGGCGACCCGGACACGGTCGTCCGCTCGTGCACGCCCCCGGGGGTCGAGTACGTCGACAACGGAGACGACTGCGACGACGCCGATCCGGCCGTGAACCCCGACGCCGCCGAAGACTGCACCGACGGCATCGACAACGACTGCAACGGCGAGGTGGACGAGAGCGTCGACGCGGACGGCGACGGCGTGACCACCTGCGACGGCGACTGCGACGACGACGACCCCGACCTGTTCCCGGGCAACGAGGAGCTTTGCGACGGCGTCGACCAGGACTGCGACGGCGTCCTCGACAACGGCTTCGACGACCTCGACGGCGACCTGTCGGCGGGCTGCGTGGACTGCGACGACGAGGACCCCGCCATCTTCCCGGGCAACCCCGAGATCTGCGACGACCTGGACAACAACTGCGACGTGCTCGTGGACAACGGCATCGACGCCGACGGGGACGGCTTCGCGAACAACTGCGGCGGCAGCGGCCTCGTGGACATCCTCGTGATCGTCGACGACTCGTGCTCCATGGAGGACGAGCAGGCGGCCCTCGCCGGCAACGCCCCCGGCCTGTTCGACGACCTGATCGCGGCGAACACGGACTTCAACATCGCGCTGATCACCACCACCGACCCGAACTTCATCGTCCAGGTGAACCCCGCCTCGGCGGACGCGTCCGCCGAGTTCTCCGCGCAGGTCGCCCAGGGCAACGACGGCAACAACATCGAGCAGCCGTTCCTGCGCGCGGTCGAGTCCCTGGCCGTGCAGCCCGACTGGCGACGCCCGGGCGCGGGCCTGTCGCTCCTGATCCTGTCGGACGAGGACGACCAGTCCCCCCTCCTCGGGTTCGCGTTCCTCGCGTCCCTGCAGGCCCTCGTCTCGGACCTGGCCTTCCTGAAGATCAACCACATCAGCGGGCTGGCCACGGGCTGCAACGGCACCAGCGGCAGCGCGATCCCGGCGCCCCGCCTCGTCTTCACGGGCGACCAGACCGACGGCGACTCGCAGTCGATCTGCGCCCTCGACTGGAACCTCTCGGAGATCCTCCCCGAGGTCCTCCCGGAGGACTGCGACGACACGAACCCGACCGTCTTCTCGGGCGCTCCCGAGCTGTGCGACGGGCTCGACAACAACTGCGACGGCCTGCTCGACAACGACGTGGACGGCGACGGCTTCGATCCGTGCGGCGACACGATCGACTGCGACGACACGAACGTGAACATCTTCCCGGGCGCGCTCGAACTCTGCGACGGGATCGACAACGACTGCGACGGCACCGTGAACGAGCTCGACAGCGACGGAGACGGCGTGTTCGCGGGCGACTGCGACGAGCTCGGCCTCGTGCTCCAGGACTGCGACGACGACAACGTCCTGCGGTTCCCCGGGAACATGGAGATCTGCGACGACGGGATCGACAACGACTGCGACGGCGTGGTGGACGCGGACCTCGACGGCATCGACACCGACGGCGACCTGCTCGACCAGTGCGAGGGCGACTGCGACGACACGAACCCGAACGTCTTCCCGGGCGCCCCCGAGCTCATGGTCGACGGCATCGACAACGACTGCGACGCGCTCATCGACACCCTCGACGCCAACGAGGAGACGGTCGTCTACCCGCTCGGCGCGATCACGAACAACTGGGTCACCGGCGTGCCGATCCAGAACCCCCTCGCCTTCTGCGGCGGCACGCACGACCTCGCGTTCGTCTCCAGCAACGGGTTCGTGACGCTGAGCCCGCAGGCGCCATTCTTCGACCAGACACCCACGCTCGCCGAGGTCGGCGCCGAGGCTCCGTTCGCGGGCATCTGGCACGACTTCAACCCGGAGCTGGGGGGCGAGATCCAGATCTCGGTGGAGCCCGACCGCATGACGACTCGCTACAAGGACGTCCCGTCCGCGGCGAACCCGGCGGCGACGTTCGACTTCGACATCCGGCTGGGACCCGGCGAGGCGTCGGAGATCCGGATCCGCGCCAACGGAGGCGGACTCTGCGCCGACGGGAGCTGCGGCGAGTCCGTGATCGTCGTCGGCTGCGGCCCCGCGGTGTCCGTCGACCTCGACCCGACGTCCGGCTCCTGCCAGGCGGTCCCCGCGGGCGGCGGGGCGGGCGAGACGTTCGTCAACGAGACCTTCCTCGGGATCCAGCCCTTCTGCGCCCCTCAGTAGCGATCGTCGCCGCGCTGGTCGCGGGCTGCCCGAGCGCCGAGCCGCCCGAGGAGACCCCCGCGGGCCCGACGGTGCTCGGCGACGCCCTCGCGATCGACGTCCCCGACGACGCCCGCGAGTTCGGCTTCTCCCTCGCGCACCACGACGGTCGACTCCTGGTCGGCGCCCCCGGCACCGGCTCCGAGGCGGGCGCGGCCTTCCTCATCGAGGGCAGCATCGTCCGTACCGTCGTGGAGGGCGCGGCGCCCGGAGATCGGGCAGGCCATTCGGTGGACGTCGGGCCCGCGGGCTGGGTCGTGGGCGCCCCCCACCGGGGCGATCGCGTCGTGATCGCGGCCGCCGAGATCGGGCAGGGATCGGTGCACCTCGAGGACGGGTCCTCGTGGCTCGGCCGGGAGGGCGACTGCTTCGGGTCCTCGGTGGCGGTGGCGGACGACGGGCGAGTCCTCGCCGGGGCGCCGTGCCGCGGCAGCCAGGCCTTCCAGCACGAGTCCCTGCCCCGCCCGATGCTGGTGTTCGGCCCCGGCGCCGTCACGGTGATCGACCGCGGCGCGCCGGTGGCGACGGTCGACGGAGCGGAGCCCTGGGACCAGCTCGGCCACAGCGTCGCGTGGATGGGCGACGCGGCCGTGACCGGGGCGCCGGACTACTTCGGCGGGGACTGGATCAACCAGCTCGCCCAGGGGGAGGTGCACGTCTTCCGCGACCCGCCGCAGGGGGAGCTGACCTCGGCCGACGCCGACCTGACGATCGCGGGCGGCCAGGGCAGCCGCGAGCTGCACGACGATCACGGCTGGGCCGTCGCCACCGGCGACCTCGACGGCGACGGGAGCCTCGACCTGGTGACCGGCTCGCCGGAGTTCTCGGACTTCGAGCGCCAGGGCGGCGCGTGGATGTTCTCGGCTCCGTCGGACGGCGACCACTACGCCTGGGACGCCGACGCCGCCCTCGCAGGCGCGACCCAGCCGGGCATCAACGCCCGCGCCGGGGCCGCCCTGGCCGTGGGCGACGTGAACTGCGACGGGGACGCCGACCTCGTGCTCGGCGCGCCCCTGCGCACCACCGACGCGGACCGGGCGGGCGCCGTGTACGTCGTCTTCGGGCCCATCGCGGCGTGGGAGCCCCTGGCGGAGGCGGACCGGATCTACGAGGGGCGGGGGCTGGGCACCCGCGCGGGCACGGCCGTGGCGGTGGGCGACGAAGACCGGGACGGCTGCGCGGACATCCTCATCGGCGCGCCGGGGGCGAACGGCGGCGAGGGCGCGGTCTACGTCGTCTCGTCGGCCCCGTCGACGGACTGAACCGACGCGAGGGCCTCCGTCGCCGCCATGAGCAGACCCAGCAGGGCCGCGGCGGGGTGGGACGACGGCGTGGTGGCGAGGTTCGCCTCGGCGTGGAAGACGTCGGGCGGGTTCCGCTGCAGCACCGCGCACTTGCAGGGCAGGCCGTCCTTGCCGGGCACCCCCGCGGGGAGGTCTGCGTCGAGCGCGTCGAGGTGGTCGGCGAGGGCTTGGGCCAGCGTACTCGGGAGGTCGCCCCGGATGAGGCTGACGGCCCCCTGGGGATCGGCGTCCGCGGCGTCGAGGACCGGGTGCGCGCGCCGCATCTCTCCCTCCGCCGTGGGCAGCTCCTTGCCCCACAGGTCCACCCGCAGGAAGCGGTGCATGCCGTGCGGCATCTCGCCCCCCTGGAACAGGACGACGTAGTCCGGAGGAAGGCGCCCGGCGTCGTCGCGGCCGCCCCCCGCGAGCATGATCGCGGCGCGGCGCTCGTACGTGGAGAGCTCGGCCTGGCCCCACCGACGCTTCAGCTCATCGATCGTCCTGCCCGCCCGGAGCCGCCGCAGGATCAGCAACGGACCGAAGAGCAGGGCCACGAACGGGAAGGAGCAGAGCGCGGCGAGGGCGAAGACGAGGCCGTGAGCCGCGGAGCCCAGGAGGCCCTCGAGATCGGCGGTCCAGGCCTGGGCCGCGAAGGCGGCGGGCAGGGTCGACGCGGCGGCGGCGGCGAGGCACCCGAACCGCGACGCCAGCCGCTCGTAGCCGCGGTTGCGGGCGAACGCGAGCAGCTCCTCGTCGGTTCGGGACTCGATCTCGCTCATCGCAGCCCGCTCTCCCCTTCGCTCTCCTCGATCCGCTCCCGCATCCAGTCCCGCTCCCGTCGCGCCCAGTCCGTGAACGCCGCCTGCGCGCCCGGGTGCAGGTACCGATGCAGGCTGTGCACCGGCTCCGTCGGGAACCCGCGGCGCTCCTTGTGGAATCCGCCGTGGCCGGGCTCGAATCGATCGAGGCCGTGCTCCAAGCAGTAACGAATCCCGCCGTAGACCGCGACGTTGAAGTGCAGAAACCGCACCCGCTCCACGGCCCCCCAGAGCCGCCCGTAGAGCACCCCGCCGTGCACGACCTTCGTGGCGATGCCCACCGGTTCTCCGGCCGCGTTCGTCGCCGTGACGAAGAGCGCGTGGTCCCGCAGCGGGGCTTCGGACAGGGCCTCGAAGAAGCGCCGACCGAAGCGCGGGGCCTCGCCGTAGCGACGGGCCGTGCCCGCGTACAGCTCGGCGGCCTGGTGGAAAAGCCGGTCGGGGGCGTCCGCGGCGGGCACGAAGCGCAGCGTGAGGCCCTGCCGGCCGAGCTCCTTCATCTCCCGCCGGATCGACGTGCGTCGCTTCGGTCGGTAGCCGGCGAGCCACTCCTCGATCGTCGTCGCGCCGCGTCGCCGCCACCGCGCCTGGCGGGACAGCCGGTGGATCCACTCGGGCCCCGCGGCCGCCGCCTCCTCCTCCTCGCAGAACTGCAGGTGCGTCGACGCCCAACCCAGCTGATCGCCCAGCGTCACGAGGCCGTCGAGCACCCGGCGACGCCCCGCCGCGTCCGCCCAGCCCGGGCTCGTGAGGAGCCGCGGCGAGGGCACCGGCGTGGCCGGGATCGTGCTCACGGCGCGGGGGATGGAGGGCAGCCCGTGCGTGTGCAGCACCTCCTCCATGGTCCCGTGCCACACGAACTCCCCGTCGCTCCGGTCCCGGAGATAGATCGGCACGGCCGCCACCAGCTCTCCGGACTCGTGCACGAGGACGTGCTGGGGACGCCAACCCTCCTCGAGGGCGGGCGGTCCGTCCTCCTCGGTCGCCTCGAGCCACGCGCGCCCCAGGAAGGGGGGCAGGCCGTCGGCGAGCGCGTCCCAGCCCGGAGGGACGTCCCCCATGGAGGGAGCGATGGCGACGTCGAGCGTGAGGCTCACGGGACGAGGACGCGGGTGCCCTCCGGCACGAGCTCCGGGAACGCGACGTGGTCCTTGTTCGCCTTCCACAGCCGCTTCCACCCGTCGCGGTCGCCGTAGACCTCCTCGGCGATCCGTTGGAGCGACGCGCCCGCCCCCGCCGTGTGCACGAGCGCTCCCTCGGGGGGCGTCGCGGCCGGGGGCGCGGTCTCCGTACTGAGGAACTCCTCCAGGAGCAGGCGGTATTCGTCCGACCCCCGCAGCCCCTCGACGTAGGCGTTCACGGCCGCGAGCAGCGCGTCGTTCCCCCGGGGCACGAGCACCGTGTAGCGGATCGCGGACAGGTTCAGCTGCACGACGCGGAGCTGCTCGCGGTAGGGCTCCAGCTCGGCGACGGCGTAGGGGTAGTCGTAGACGACGGCGTCCAGATCCTCGCCCACCAGCAGCTTGAAGTAGCCGTCGGACAGGGCCCGCACCTCCGACCCGGCGAGGGCCCGGGCGGCCCACCCCTCCACCGTCGGATCCGCGTAGATGCCCACCTTCTTGCCCGCCAGGTCGTCGATGGACCGGATCGTGGAGCCGTCGCGGACCACGAGGCAGAGCCCGGTCTCCAGGTACGAGGTGCTGAATGCAGCGGGCACGTCCGGCGAGGGGATCCAGCCCCCGATCACCACGTCCACGGCGCCCGCGCCCATGGTCTCGGGGAGGTTCTTGAAGGTGCCGCCGACGGGCTCGAGGGACACGCCGAGGTGCCGCGCCAGCCCCTGCATGAGGCGGTACTCGAACCCGGTCTGCTGCCCCGCCGCGTCCACGTAGACCATCGGCTTGGAGTTGAACTCGGTGCCCACGCGGAGGGTGCCGCGGGCCTTGATCTCGGAGAGGACGTCCGCGCGCGGCGTCGGGGCGGGCGTGGGCGTGGGGGGCGCCGAGCCGCCGCACGCGACGAGGAGGAGCAGGAGGGGAAGGAATCGAGTCATTTCCCCGCCCCCGAGGCGCGCCCGCGCAGTCGCTCCGCGCGCACCAGCTCGGCGGTGGCGGCGTCGCGGTGCTTCACGGCCTCTTCGTCGCGCCCGAAGGCCTCGGCGGCGGCCTGCAGTCGATGGTGGGCGGCGGCGAGGTTCTCGCCCGCGGCCGGATCGTCGGGACGCACCGCCACGATGCGGCCGTGCACGTCGAGCGCGGCCCGGAGCTGGGTGCCCGCCTCCTCGAAGTCCTCCATGCCCCACAGCAGGTCGCCCAGCCGCTCGTGCGCGGCCGCGAGGGCGTCGAGCCGGCTCACGCTGCCCAGGTCCTCGGCCGCCAGCTCCCCGGCCAGGCGCAGGGCCTCGTCGAAGTGCACGAGGGCCTTGCCGGGGTCGTCGCGATCGCGCGCGAGCTCCCCGAGGGCGCTCGTCGTCCGCACCAGGTCCACCTTCACGCCCGCGTGCTCGGGATCGCTCCCGGCGAGCTCCCGCAGGATCCCCACCGCCTGACGGAACCGACGCGACGCGGCCGACGGATCCCCCGCGCGGCGGGCGAGCGCCCCCAACCTCGTGTGCACGGCGGCGAGATCCCGGCGTGCCTTGGTCCCCGCCCGATCCCCGGCGGGGCGCTCGACCACCAGCTCCTCCCGGAGCGTCAGGGAGCGACGGAAGTGGCGCTCGGCGTCCGCGAGGTCCCCGTTCAGGGCCGCCAGATCGCCGAGCTTGTCGTGACAGATCGAGAGGTCGCGGCGGAACACGGGGTGGGGCGCGTCCTCCGCGACCAGGCGCTTGCGCAGGGCGAGCGATGCCCGGAAGGCCGCCCGCGCGTCCCGGCGACGTCCCGCGATCACGAGGATGTCGCCGAGCTTGTTGTGGGCGATCGCGAGGGTCCGGAGCCGCTCCGGATCGTCGGGCGCCTCCTCGGACCAGGCGCGGGCGGCCTCCAGCGCCCGGCCGGCGTGGGAGACCGCGTCCTCGACGTCGCCCAGATCCACGGCGACGGCGGCCAGCCAGTCGTGGGCGGTGCGAAGGCGGCGGAGGCGACGGGCGGTGGGGGGCTCGGCCTGCGCGAGGCGCAGGGCGTCCGTGAACTGCGCCGCGGCGGCGGCGAGGACGCCGGTGTCCAGCGCCACGCGGCCGCGCTGGATGTGGGCGGCGAAGCGCGCGGAGGCGACCCAGGCGTCGGTGGGGTCGTCGTGCGTGAGGGTGCGGATGAGGGCGTTGCTGTCGTCCACCAGCGACGACGCCTCGCCGGTGCGCCCGGTGGACAGGAGGCCGTCGATCGCCCGCTGCTGGGCGGCCAGCCGCGCCCGCCGCGCCCCGGGGTTGGGGCTGCCTTGGGGGATGCGCTCCAGGCGCTGGAGCTCCTGGTCCGGGTCGCCGGGGAAGCTCTCGTCCTCCAGCTCCACGGCGGGGCTGCTGCCGCCCCCTTCGTCCCAGCCCGCGTCGCTCCGGGGTTCCACGACGAACGCTCGTATGGAGAAGAGGTCGGGCGCCATCGTCCGCAGCCGACGCTTCAGGGCCTCCCGCCCCTCCACGACGAGGCCCCCCACCACGCGGTGACGGAACGCCTCGCGTCGCTCGTTCAGGGCCGCGAAGAAGCGACCGGCGGCGCCCTCCCAGGTCTCCTTCGGCTCGTCCGGCCCGCCTACGACGACCCAGTGCAGGTGCCCGTCCTCCATGGCGTCGAGCAGGCGCACCGCGGTCTGCTCCACCCCCCGGGGGTCGAGGCGGTGCATCACGACGTCCCCGTGGTCCTCCGCCACGGCCGCAGCCACGGCCGCGCGCAGGGAGTCCCGGGCCATCTGGTCGTTGCTCACGACCATGCCGAACCAGAAGTCCTCGGCGTGGTCCCACTGAAAGCGGATGCGGTCGAGGGCCTCTTCGATGTCCGGGAGCGCGCCGGGGCTCCTCACGGCGTCCCCGGAGGCGCCGCGGACAGCACGCCGTCCCGCACCAGGGGGTGCACGTCGTACCAGAACTCGAGGTCCAGGTAGCAGAGCACCAGCTGCGAATCGAGGAAGCGCTCCAGGTAGTGCTGTTCGATGGACGCGACGGCCCCGAGGTCCTTCGCGATCGCGATCTTGCGCAGCACCTGCACCTCGTCCGCGTACAGCGGGTAGTAGCCCCGACGCACCACGGCCACGACCCGATCCGCCGTGTCGGGGGTCACGCCCCGGCCGGCGAGGTGGATCGCCTCGATCAGCATGTTCAGGAGGTCCCGGATGTAGCCCCCCGAGGCGAGGATCAGCTGCTCGAGCGCGGCCCGGTCCGGAAGGATGGCGTTCCACGGCCCGCGACGCTCCACCAGCGCCACGAGCCGGCCCACCACGTCCTCGTTGGGGCTGCCGTCGCGCCGCTGGACCTGCCACGCGGGCCACGCCTGCACGGCGCCGTTCACGAACGCCGCCTGGAGCCGCTCGGCCTTGAGCGCGAGCAGCGGGGGCACGCTCAGCACCATGTGCGTCTCGGGCAGGCCGATGTGGTTGCCGTGGGTGATGAACAGCTCCTCGACGCTCCGCCGCACGGTCTCGACGCTCTCGCCCGTCCCCCGCAGGTGCTCGAGGGAGTCGATGATCACCACCAGCCGCGTGGCGTCGCCGTGCCGCGATCGGAGGGCGGCGAGCACCTCGTCGTGGTAGGCGCGGACCTCCTGGACGAGGCGCGGGAGCTGGCCCTGGAGCGCCTGGCGGATCCGACGGCGCACGCTCGGGTTGCCCTTGAGCCCCACCCGCAGCGACACCCCGCCGGGGCCCCGAAACGACGGCGCGACGGTCATCTCCGACTCCAGCAGCGTCTTCGCGCGGTCCCAGAACTCGGTCAGCTTCGCGCGCCCCGCCCCGAGCAGCCGCTCGTCCTCCAGGACATCGGAGATCGCGCCCGCGAGCACGAGCAGGAAGTCGCTGACCTCCACCGGGCTGTTCATGTCCAGGTAGTCGTCGAGGTCGACGCGGATCACGACGAAGTCGCTCTCCCAGAGGACTTTCTCCAGGCGCGAGAACTCGGTCGTCTTTCCGGTGCCTCGGAACCCCGCCACGAGCTGCACGGACTGCACCTCGCTGAAGTCGATGCTGTCGAACAAACGCATGACGGGGTCGTGCGCTTCGTCGTGCAGGGGCTCGTACAGCGCCGCGTCCTTGGGGTCGCTGATGTCGAGCGGGCGGTCTCGCAGGGCTCGGAAGAAGGCGCGCTGGAGCTCGCGAAGGGACGGGTCGGGCATGGCCCCGGATGATACGCCCTCTATGATTCACGGCGCATGGGCGAGGTCGTCGGACAGTACGAACTGAAGGAGGTCCTCGGGGGCGGCGGCATGGCGACCGTCTATCGGGGCGTGCACGTCTCCGGAATCGGGATGACCGCGGCGGTCAAGAAGCTGCACCCGCACCTCGCGATCGACAGCAAGCTGCGCGCGCGGCTGCGGGTCGAGGCGCAGGCGCTGGTGCGGCTGCATCACCCCAACATCGTGCGGATCCTCGACTTCGTGGAGGAGCACGAGACCTGCGCGCTGGTCGTGGAGCTCGTCGAGGGCCGGACCCTGCGCGCGGTGATGAACGACTACGACGACGCGCCCATGCCGATCGCGCTGGCGCTGCTGCTGTTCCGGCAGGTCCTCGTGGCCGTCCACCACGCCCACCAGCAGAACTGCCTGCACCGGGACATCAAGCCCGGGAACATCATGGTCGACGCCGACAACCGGGTGAAGGTGCTCGACTTCGGCATCGCGAGCCTCGTGGATCAGGAGCGGCTGACGCAGACCGGCATGTCGATCGGCACGCCGGTGTACATGGCCCCCGAGGCGATCATGGAGGGCATGGAGGCCCTCGACGCCCGGGCCGACGTGTACGCGCTGGGGGTCACCTTCTGGGAGATGCTCGCGGGCAAGGGCGCGCGTCCCATCGGCCAGCGCGGCTGGCGGCTCGAGCCGGAGATGGTCGACGACCTCGGCGACAAGGGCGTGCCCCAGGCCGTCATCGACGTCCTCAAGCGGATGATCGAGCTCGACGTCGACCAGCGCCTGGCGACCTGCGAGGCCGTGATGCGGGCGCTGAACTGGGCGATGGAGGAGTCCAAGTCCGAGTCCGTCGCGGGGGTGCGCGCGCCGCTGCCCGCCGGGCCCCACCGGGAGACGTCGCAGGTCTCCGAGGACGACGGGTGGGAGGACGAGCCCGACTCCGAGCCGGCCCCGGGCACCGTGCCGTTCGAGGGGGCCCCGCTGGTGATGGGAGACCTCGCCACGCAGGCGGTCCCCGGGGGCTTCGGCCGCGTCAACGAGCTCACGCACCCCGAGGACGAGGCCGCGATCCGGCGCCGGCGGGCGAAGGATCCGACGCTCCCCCCGAAGAAGGCGAAGAAGACGAAGAAGACGAAGAACCCGAAGTCCGGGCCCCCGCGCCGGGACCCGCGCCTGCCCGTGGTGGCGGCCGGGCTGGGGATCCTGACCGTCGCCGTGGTCCTCTGGTTCGCCCTCGCCGGGCCGCGCCTGGGCGGGGGCGATCCGGCCGTGCTCGGGGCGCTCCAGCAGCTGCCCGGGATCGTCGCGTTCGACCGAAGCGCGTTCCTCTACGGTCCGGATGATCGGAAGGTCGTGGTGTCGGCCTTCGGGATCGAGCGGACGGAGGTGACCGTGGAGGCCTACGGCAGGTGCGTCGCGGCGGGGGTGTGCCCCGACCGGAGCGGCGAGTACGTCGGGTACGCGCCCGCGGGGGCGTCGCCCATGGAGCACGTGGACTGGCTCCAGGCGCAGGCCTACTGCGAGTGGCGGTACCGCAACGCGGCCGTGCCCGAGGGCTGGACCTCCCGGCTGCCGACCGACGCCGAGTGGGAGCGCGCCGCGCGGGGGACGGGCAAGCCGGGCCGCACGTTCCCGCTGGGAGACCAGCTCCCCGCCGATCTCGAGTCCGCGGGCGCCGCCCAGGCCCCGCCCGCGGGCACGACGCCGAGGGACACCACTCCTGAGGGCGTGCTCGATCTCACCGCGTCCGTGTCCGAGTGGGTGCTCGACGAAGGCCCCGAGGGCGTGGACGAGGAGGAGGTCTGGGCCGGCGTCCCCTCGGAGGCCGACGTGGATCCGGTGGCCGTCCCCGCCGCGCGCACGAAAGGGACGCGCGCCGTCCGCGCCAGCGGCTACCTTCAGCACCCGGCCATGGACCGCTACTTCAAGAGCACCGCGCGCGTCTGGATGACGGGGACCCGCTCCGGGCCGGGGCGCGGCTTCCGATGCGCGGTGGGACCGAAGGTGACCCCTTGAAGCGACTCCTGCTCCTCGTCTGTGCGCTGCTCGTCGTCCCCCTGTCGGCGTCGTCCGAGGACGACATCGACCTCGACCAGGGCGGCTCGCCCGCCCCCACGCTGCGCGACTTCGGGTACTTCTTCTCGAACCTCACGGAGCGGGACCAGGGCCGCGCGCTCAACGTCGTGGCCGACCTCGCCTCGGACTCGCGGCTCGACTCCGGCGCCGTGTCCGACGTGCTGCGGAAGCTCCTCGACGAGGGCCCGCCCCCCGAGGAGTTCGGCTACCGCTGCCCCAACTGCTTCCAGAAGCGCCTGTCGAACCTGCTCGGTGAGCTGCGGCTGAAGGGCCCGCGGGTGGCGCCCCCCCGCACGGGGCTGCTGGTGGTGCCCGTGGACGACCGGCTGCTCCGGCGGCTGCGCCCCGACGCCCGGGAGCAGTTCGGGGGCGAGGTCCAGAGCCTCGTGAAGGCGCTCGTGGGCGGCTACACCATCCACGACAAGTTCATCTCCGACTCCTACGCCCGCTACCACTCGCGCGGCGGCGATGTGAAGAAGGAGCCGGCCTTCTTCCTGTCCGGCGCGGACCTCGCGAAGCACGAGAAGAGCTCGTCCCGCCGGCTGGACTCCTACGGGCTCGCGAAGTGGTCCTGCCGCCGCACGCCGGGGCGCTTCGATCCCGGGTTCCTCCTCTTGGAGTTCGACCCCTCCCAGGCCTGCACCGAGGTGCGGATCCCCACCGCCGCGGACACCGAGCACCCCGACTTCCGCCCGTCGCCCGCCTCCGAGAAGGAGTCCGGATTCACCTGCGGCGGGGCGCGCGAGTGGGTGTGCCCGAACATCCCCATGTCGGCGATGACGGGGGCCCGTTTCGTGCCGAACCTCGACTACGTCGCCGGCATCCCCGAGGACTGAAGCGCCGCCCCGGCCCCGGGTCGACAGGCCCCATCCGGGGGCCTATCTTGAACCCCGGCGCGCCCGGTTCGACCGATCGAACGGAATGGACGGCGTGCGCCGAGTATTTCGGTGCTGGAGGCAGTCGAGTCTTGAGTGTGGTCTTCCCCGTCTCGTGGTCTCTCTGGGCCGTCGAGCAGGTCATCGAACAGCTCCCGCGCTTCTGCCGCGAGATCGTCGAGCGCATCGACGAGTTCCAGTCCGAGCACCGCGAGAAGAACCTCCGCGCCGTCGCCCGCCTGAGCGAGCACCCCCCCACCGCCGACGAGATCCGGGACGGCATCCGACGCGGCGAGGTCGCCACCGTCGCGTTCGCGCTCGACGTGCTGGGCCGTCGGTCCGCGTCTCGGGACGACCACGCCGGGGCCGTGGACATGTTTCGGGGCGCCCACGAGTTCTTCCGCCAGGGCAACGCCGCCATGCGCGCCTCGCGGCCCATGCAGCAGACCGTGGGCAACGCGCTCGCGAGCCTCGTGCCCCTGGGGATGGCGGAGGTCGTGGCGGGCCGCATGGACCTGGGCCGCCTGCAGGAGGACCTCGTCGGCTTCGTCACCTCCGCCTGGGGCAACACCCCGCCCCAGTACATGCTCAGCATCGACGAGAAGCTCCTCGAGGCCGTCGAGACCGCGCGCACCGCGATGGAAGGCGAGCCCATCGAGCACACCGAGTTCGTGCGGGCCAACGTGGAGCACGTCCTCGCCCTCGACGCCCCCTCGCGGATGAGCAAGATCCGGGACCACTGGCAGTGGCTCGGGCAGGACATGGCGCCCACCGCCACGTTCCGGGCCGTCGCCGTCATCCAGCGGCCCACGGACCTGGCCTCGCTCCTCCCGGAGGAGAACTGGAGCGGGCTGCGGGCCGCCGCGAACGAGGGCAGCCTCGCCGCCATCGCGGAGGCGCTGGAGCCGCGTGAAGAGGCGCTGATCTCCAACCTGAAGCTCCGCCTCGGCGACGAGCTGATGTTTCGGGAGCCCGCGACCGAGCTGCGGTTCCGCAACCAGACGGACCGGTTCTTCGAGGAGGCCAAGGGCCTGCTGCTCCGCGGAGATCCGCGCGCGCTGGACAAGTTCCGCAACATCCACTTCCACCGGCGCACCCACACGGCCGCGAAGGAGTGGTACGCGTACGCCCTGTCCCGCTACGGGCGGCCGACGGACATCTACGAGATCATCCACCTGCTCCAGGCGACCATCAACTCGCCGTACTTCCGCATGGCGCGGGGGTGGACGGCGCACTGGAACCTCGCCGCGGCGCTGCGGCGCGTGAACACCCGCGAGGCCGAGGCGCTGGACGTCCTGCTGCCGGTCCTGGACAACGTCGAGCACCCGGCCGAGGCGCTCGACATGGCGCTGCTGTGGGCCTTCGAGGGCGAGCGCGACGCCATCCTCGACGACCTCCTCCTCCGGTCGCGCTACCACGAGGCCCACCTGCTCGCGGCCCTGCGCGACGGGCGCTCCGGGCGGGAGCTCACCGAGCGACGCCTGCTGTCCCATCTGCGGCGGGTCAGCCGGATCATCGAGGACCCCGACCACACCTTCCCCGACCCGCGCGAGGAGCTCTCCTTCTCGGACCTGGACCGCCTCACGAGGCAGTGCATCGAGGCCGGGCGCGTGGAGGCCGGCGTCGAGTGGTTCCGCCAGCGGCTGTCCTACGGCACCGCGCGGCGGATGTTCAAGAACTGGGAGTGCGCGGCCCGGCTGAACGAGGAGGCCGGAGACCTGCCCGCGTCGTGGACGTGCCGGGTGCGGCAGTGGGAGTGCACCCGTCGCCAGCGCGGCCTCGACCCGCGACGCAAGGGCGCGGCGCTGCGGAACCTGCTCGCGTGGGCCCAGAAGAACGGCTTCGGCGGCGAGGGCCGCAGCGTGCTCGCCGAGGGCTGGCGTCACACCTCCATGGAGGAGGCGGACGTCCTGCTGTGGGAGGAGCGGCTCGGCACCCCCCCCGTCGCCCGGTCCGAGGACGCCTCGGGCTCCCTCAACGAGCTCCAGATCACGCTCCCCGAGGAGCTCGGCGTCGAGCTCCAGCAGCCCGAGGCGGGCGACTCCTATCGGTCCCGCATCCTCGTCGAGCTCTGCAACGGGGACGAGAAGGCCCTGCCGCCCCTCACCCTGCAGGCGCTCGCGGACGAGCCCGGCCTCATGTTCCCCGGGGCGGCCACGCCGGTGCCCGCGCTGGAGCCGGGCAAGCGCGCGGTCATCGAGATCCCCGTCGAGGTGATGGCGGGGGGCGGCGACGCCGTGCGCATCCGCCTCAAGCTGCGCCCCGAGCAGCGGGGCAGCCGCCCCCTGGAGCAGCCCGCGACGATCAAGCTCGTGACGGGCTGGTCGCCCCCGCGTGCCTCCCTGCGCACGATGACCACGGGCCCGATCCCGTCCGTGGAGGGCACCCTCTTCGTGGGCCGCACCGACGAGCTCGCCGCGATCCAGGACGCCTTCGCCGGGGGCACCCTCCGCTCGCTGCGCTGGCTGCACGGCCCCCCGCGCATCGGGAAGTCGTCCCTGCTGCGTCGCGCAGCCCGGGAGCTCGACGACCACGAGGTCGTCATCCTCGACTTCGGCTCCCTGCCGTCCACGCCCGGGCTCACCGCCGAGCAGGCGGTCCGTCGCCTCTGCCGCAGCGTCTCCCGCGACTTCGGCTCGCGCGCCGACCTGCCGGGGGTGGAGCTCCCCCTGCCGGGCCCGGCCGAGTTCGAGCTCGACCCCCCGTGGACGGTCTTCGAGGACTTCCTCGAGCTCGTCCGCAAGCAGGCCGGCGCCCACCGGCTCGTCCTCGCGATGGACGGCGTCGACGCGATGGTGCGCCGCGCCGAAGACGAGGCGGAGGCCTTGGACGCGTCGTTCCTGGACTGGCTGCGGGACCTCATCGAGACCCGTCAGCCGCTCCTCCCGGTGTGCGCCGGGAACGAGCCGTTCGACACCACCCGCGCCCGCCTCTCGGCCCACCACCTGTGGGCGGACGTGCGCCCCCTCGAGATCGGCCCCCTGACCCGCAAGGACGTCGACCACCTCGCCGTGGAGCCGGTGCGGTCGGACGGCATCCGCTGGCTCCCCCTCGCCCGCAACGAGCTGTGGGAGCTGACGGACGGCCACCCCTGGCTCACCCAGTGGGCGCTCGCCAGCGTGATCGACGCGATCGGCCGCGAACGCCGTCGGGTGGTCGGGCCCGCGGACGTGCGTCGGGTCGGGGCCACCATGGAGGCGGACCCGCGCGTCGAGCAGCTCCGCGCGGCCGAGACGTCGTACGACGAGGTGCGGCCCCTGCCCGACTCGGACCCGAACGCGGACGACATCGAGATCGTCGTGTCCGAGGACGGCATCCCGGCCGTCACCGACGAGCCCGGGCTCACCACGGAGGTTCCCGTAGCCCTGATGGTGGACTGGGAGAACGTGAAGATCTCCCTCATCAAGGCCCTCGACAACCAGCCCACGCACCGGCTCGGCGAGCTCCGGGAGCTGCTGAATCCCGAGGCGCTGGCGCTGCGCTTGGTGGACCTCGCGGGCCAGCACGGGCTGGTGCAGCAGCGCTGGGCCGTCGCCGCCTGGGATCGACCGTCCTTCTCGGGGGACCAGCGGGCGGTCAAGACGGCCCGGTTCTGGACCGACATCGCGGGCGATCACAAGGCCGACGCGGCCGACCACGTGCTCCGCGAGAAGATCCACTACGTGCTCCGCGAGCACCCCACGGTGAAGGTCTTCGTGATCGCCACGGGGGACGCCGACTTCAGCGCCGTGGTGGACACCCTGCTCCGCGAGGGCAAGAAGGTGATCCTGTGGTCTGCGCGCGACGCCCTGGCGCAGTCCTACAAGCGCTTCCTGGGCGAGGACGGCCTGGACCTGCAGTGGCTCGACGACCTCGTCTTCGGCGAGGACGCGCTCACGAGCGGGACCTGGAAGGTCGTGCAGTTCGAGTGACCTCGCGCGTCGTCATCGTCGGGGGCGGATTCGGGGGCCTCTCGGCGGCTCGCGCGCTGCGTCGCCATCCCGTCGAGATCACGCTCGTCGACCGTCGAAACCACCACCTCTTCCAGCCCCTGCTCTACCAGGTGGCGGGCGCGGCCCTGTCGCCCGGGGACATCGCCGAGCCGATCCGCTCGCTGCTGGCGGATCAGGAGAACACCCGCGTGCTCCTCGGCGACGTCGTGCGCGTGGACGCCGACGCGAAGCGGCTGCACCTGAAGCGCGGCGGGACCGTCGAGTACGACGTCCTGATCCTCGCCGCGGGCATGACCAACAGCTGGTTCGGAAACGACGACTGGGAGGCCACCGCCCCCGGCCTCAAGACGCTGGACGACGCCCTCGAGATCCGTCGCCGCATCCTGCTCGCCTACGAGCGCGCCGAGTGGGCCGAAGACCCCGCCGAGCGCGCCCGCCTCCTGACCTTCGTGGTGGTGGGGGCGGGTCCCACCGGGGTGGAGCTCGCCGGAGCCCTGCGCGAGATCGCCTCGCACACGCTGCGGCGCGACTTCCGCACGATCCAACCCGAGGAGGCCCGCGTGATCCTCGTCGAAGGCGGCGACAAGGTGCTCCCGGGCTTCGGCGGGGGCCTGCCGGACACGGCGCTGAGGGCGCTGCAGAAGGTCGGCGTGGACGTGATGCTCCACCAGCGGGTGACGTCCGTGGACGCCCGGGGCGTGGACCTGGGCGACGAGCGCGTGGAGGCCGCGACGGTGCTCTGGGCCGCGGGCGTGGCGGCCGCCCCGGTGTCGGCGACGCTGGGCACGCCCACGGACCGCATGGGCCGCCTGCACGTGGAGCCGGACCTGTCGCTGCCCGGACGGCCGAACGTGTTCGTCATCGGCGACATCGCGCACTTCGCCCACGGTCGGGACGAGCCCCTGCCCGGCGTCGCCCAGGTGGCGCTGCAGATGGGCAAGCACGTGGCCCGCAACCTGGCCGCCGACCGCAAGGGCGCCCCCCGCAGGCCGTTCAGGTACCTCGACCTCGGCTCCATGGCCACGATCGGGCGACGTCGCGCGGTGGCCGACCTCTTCGGGCTGCGGTTCGGGGGGCTGCTCGCCTGGCTCGCGTGGCTGTTCGTGCACCTGATGGCGCTCGTGGGCTTCCGCAACCGCCTCGTGGTCCTCATGCAGTGGGCGTGGAACTACCTGACGTTCGAGCGGAACAGTCGGCTCATCCGGGGCAGCGAGGGCGAAGGATCGGACTCCGTCCTGTGAGGGCCCTGGTCTTCGCCTTGGCCGTCGCCACGGCCCTGCCCGCGCACGCCGCGCCCGGGGGTGTGGGGGCCCTCAAGGGTGAGGTGAAGCGGCTCGAGAAGCTCGCCGAGGCGTGGGAGCCGCTGGCCGCCGCGGGCGACGGGTGGTGCGACGAGGTGGCCGGCCGCGAGTACGTGGCGTTCGCGCGGGACGTGGGGGTGACGTCGGACACCGCGGCCGTCGTCTTCGAGGGCAGGAAGAGGCTCCTGGACCGGGTGGAGGCCCTGCGCAAGCGCCTGCGGGGGCTCGACGACGCCCGCCGCCGCTGCAACGAGGTCGACCGCTGGAACGCCGACAGACGGGTGCTGGCCGAGCGCGCGCGGACGGACGCGATCGGGGCCGTGGACGACCTCCGGATCGCCCTGGACCGCTGGAAGACCACGTTCGGCACCGCGTCCCCCCCGAAGTTCGACGCCACCTGCGCGGCGATCCTGTCCGCGGCCCTGACCCCCGAGTGGCCGGCCGACTGGAGGGCCGTCGACCGAGCGGACCTGCGCCGCCGGGCCAACGTCACGCGGACCCTTCCGGAGTGCGGCTCGGCGTCGGCCGAGGCGGGGCGGGTGCTGCACGCGACGCGGGCGTCGGTGCGGGACCTGCAGGCCGCCACGGACGCCGCGGCCCGGGGCGACCTGCTCGGAGCCGAGGAGATCCTCCAGGAGGCGCTGAACATGTGGCCCCCCGACTCCCGGTACGACGAGACGGCCGCTCGGGGGCTGCTGGGGGGGCTGCACCGCAGCACCGAGTACGGGGTGGAGGACCGGGTGGAGGCCTGCCGGGCGGCCCCGGAGGAGTGCGCTTTCGCCGACGTGCGACGGGACCTCGACCGGCTCGCGGCGGTGGACGACGACCCCTCCCGCGCCCGGTTCGTGGCCGATCAGCTCGATCGCCTGGAGGACGCCGAGGTGGCCTGGATCCGCACCAACCGGCGGCTCTTGGGGGCCGCCCGGACCCTCTCCGACGTGGAGGCCCAGCGCCGGTGGATCGCGGGCGAGCGCCCGCAGCTGCAGAGCAAGGTCGCGCGGTTCGCCCTGGACACCTGGGAGGACGAACTCGACGCCGGCTCCGTCGGGCTCCAGAAGCAGCGAACGTCGCTCCTGGGGGGCACCGAGGTGCGGCTCGAGGGGTACTACCTGTGCGGCACCGACGGGGTCCCGCTGGGCACCGAGTGGGGCCCCCGCGGAGAGACCCAGGCGCGCATCCGACGGTTCGTGCGCGAGCTGCGGGACGACACGGGCCTGCGCGAGCCGTCCGCCGTCCTCCAGGCCGCGGATCGGGCCCCCGGCACCCCCGCCGACGAGCCGCTGCGCTGCGATCAGCGGCTGATCCTGACCGCCGAGCTCACGTCCTGCGCCGTGCAGGCGCTGTGGGAGCCGGAGCTGCCGGCGGCTCTGGATCGCGACTACGGCCGCGCCACCGGGGCGCTCCTGGGACGGCGCCTCCTGTCGCCGCTGCGCGCCTTGATGCCCGCCCAGGGGTACTCCGTGCGCCTGAAGAACCGCTCCGGTCGCACCTTCATGATCGAGCTGGATCGGTCCGGCACGCGGGCGAAGGAGTACCTCGACGGCGTGCACCTGAACCCCCAGGGCACGGAGTCGATCCCCGTGGAGTACGTCGACGTCCTGCGCTCCGTCCTGGCGGACGTCGTGGACTGCCCCTGAGGCGATCCGGATCGCCGTGCGGGCGTCGACATCGCGCCAATATTGGCGCGAATATGGGTAAACCTCTGTTTTCAGCCTGGATTCCCGAGATCACCTACGGTAATTTTCGTGGGTCATGCCTGCTGCCTTTGTATCTCGCGCTGCCCCAACCGCACGACATCGCCTTACTCGGAACGGGAGGGCGGTCCCCAGACCCTTCCTGAAATGGGTCGGTGGTAAAACTCAACTGCTCGACCGGATCGGGCCTCACCTGCCCGACGAGATCGACCGCTACTACGAGCCCTTCGTGGGCGGCGGAGCCCTCTTCTTCCGCTTCGGGCCGTCGACCGCCACCCTCGGCGACGCGAACCCCGAGCTCGTGCACTGCTGGTCGATCGTCCGCGACGAGCCCGACGCCCTCATCGAGGCGCTCCGGGTACACGTCTACGAGAAGGACTACTACTACTCGGTCCGCGCCCTGCGCCCGGAGGACCTGCCCCCCATCGAGCGCGCCGCTCGCACGGTCTTCCTCAACCGCACCGGCTTCAACGGGCTGTACCGCGTGAACAAGAGCGGCGGCTTCAACGTCCCGTTCGGGCGCTACAAGAACCCCCTCATCTGCGACGAAGAGAACATCCGCGCCTGCTCCCGCTTCCTCCAGGAGACGGACCTGCGCTGCGGGGACTTCGAGGCCGTGGTGAAGGGGGCAAGCGAGGGCGACTTCGTGTACTTCGACCCGCCGTACATCCCCATGTCGGCCACGGCGAACTTCACCGACTACCGCCCCGGCGGCTTCGGGCGGCCCCAGCACGACCGGCTCGCCAAGACGATGGAGCGCCTCGCGCGACGCGGCGTGAAGGTGGTCCTGAGCAACTCCGACGCGCCCGGCGTCCGCGGCCTCTACGAGGGGCTGAAGGCGCCGAACCTGAAGGTGCACGTGGTCCGCGCCACGCGGTCGATCAACAGCAAGGCGACGCGTCGCGGCAAGGTGAACGAGCTGCTCGTCACCGCCGGCTGAGCGCTGCGGTCCTCCTGCGGCGGGGAGCAGCGAGGGCGATCACCACGAGGAACGCAGCCGAGCCCCCCGATGCGGCATGGGAGCAATCGCACCCATCGGGACAGTCCTCGGGACCGGAGTCGTCGTCGTCACCCGAGTCGCAGTCGGGTAGCCCGTCTCCGTCCTCGTCTGCGAACTCGTCCACGAGGTCGCCGTCGCAGTCCGAGTCGACCATGTCGCAGAGCTCGTCTCCGCCGGGGTGGACCGCCGCGTCGGCGTCGTCGCAGTCCAGGTCGATCTCGACCCCGAGCAGACCCTCGGGGCACCGATCTACATGCAGCGCGCGGGGTCCTGAGGCGCGGTATCCGTCGGCATCCTGATCGGGGGTGCAGGCCACCGTGTCGAGGCCGTCGCAGTCCTGGTCGACCCCGTCGTCCGCCACCTCCTCGGCGCCGGGGTGGACCGAGGCCTCATCCGGGCCGCAGTCGGTCCGGTCGGGCTCGAGATCACCGTCCGCGTCCGGCGTCGGGGTGCGGAAGTGGACCCCGTCCTTACGCTCGTTCGCGCCCCCGAAGAGCCAACGTGACCACGGCTGGGCGGGGTTCTGGGACGGATCGAAGAGCAGCCGAGCCCGCCAGTGGTAGGCAGTGTCGGGCTCCAGCCCGTCGACCCGCGCGGCCACCTCGATGCCGTCGATCCCGATGTCGATCCACTCGTCGCCGACGTGCGATGCGGTCCCGTCGAACGGGGTACCTACGGGCTGCACCTCGATCCAGAGCTTCACCCGGGCGCGACCCCGGTAGGTTCGAGCGTCCACCGCGAGTTGGAATGAAGTCGCCGAGTCGCTCCGTCCACCCGGCGGGATCGGGAGGCCGGTCTCCGGACGAAGCTGCCGTGGGCGGAGCGAGAACGCCGAGCCCGTGCCATCCGACCGGTTGCCGAAGAAGACCGCTCCGTCGATGAGGAGGTCGCCGTAGCCGTCGCCGTCGATGTCGCCCCCCGGCCGGACGACTCCTCCCGAAGTCTCGGTGCTCCACGAGGGCTCCGCGGCGAGGCCCGAGGAGGCGCCCTCCCATAAGAAGACGTGCCCGACGGCGCCGACCGCGAGATCGGAGGCCCCGAGCGTCCTCGTCTCCACGGAGGCCAGGTGGCTCCCGAAGTCGACCTCCTCGGAGGGCGCAGTCAGCGTCCAAGCCGCGGGGGCGGCGGGGCCCGTCGGCGAGCCCGGGAACACGAGCACCTCTCCAATCGCGGCTGAAGCCACGACCTCGGGCAGGCCGTCCCCGGTCAGATCGCCGCTCAGCAAGACGGCAGCTCCCAGGCCGCTGCCGGGGGCGCCGGAGAGGACGACGTCGGGCGTTTGGTTGAACAGGTCACCCGGCCGACCGAGGTGAACGTGGACCTCACCTCCAGGTCCGGACGACGGCATCCCGATCACCAAGTCCGCGAAGTCGTCGCCGTCGAGGTCTTCTCCGGCGGAGACGACAGCGTCGTCGTGCTCCACCACGACGAGGAGCGACTCCAGCGGCCCCGCCCAGCTGCCGAGGTAGAGGCGAAGGAACCCGTCGGCCTGGACCCAGAAATCGCCGTACCCATCGCGGTTGGGGTCCCCGGCCGAGACAAGAGCCAGACCCAGTTCGTCGGACGTCGCACCCTCGATGACCCAATCCGGGGCGGTCGACGGACCGTCGGGGGACCCGCGATGGACCCGGACGATCCCCCCGAGCCCCTCGTCCGGATCTGCAACCACGAGGTCGGGGTAGCCGTCCCCGTCGACATCGACGCCGCCGAGGATCGTGACGCCCGGCCCGAACGGCGTTGGATCTTCGAGAGGCTCCCGCCCTCCGCCGATGAGTTGCAGGGACTGCGACTGCGTGATCACGACGACCTCGTCGAACCCGTCGCCGTCGAGATCGCCCGCGGGGATGAGGCTGGCTTCCTGCGCTGGGCCCGCGGCCGGGTAGCCGGGGCTCCCGCCGTAGAGAAGCCCCGCGCTAAGGCCGGCTGAAGGTGATCGCCGATCGGTGACGAACTCCGCGAACCCATCTCCGTCCGGGTCCCCACCCGGGGCGAGCGCGACGCCGATACGGTCTTCGGTCGTCTCACCGCTCACCGTAGCGGCGAGAACGGGCAGGCCACTGCCTTGCCCGAAGAACACGAGCAACCGCACGTCCGGGCCGCTGGAGGAGTCATTCTCGGCGGAGGCCACGAAGTCCGCGTACCCATCGCCATTCAGGTCGCCGACACCCGCCAAGCTGCCGTGATGCCCGGATACGTATCCTTCGTTGTGGACGTAGAGACTGGTCGCGACTTCGGCCGGACCGCCGGGCCCACCGAAGAATCCAAGGAGCTCACCGGCAGCGAACACTCCGCCTCCGTAGTTGGCTGCGGCTGCGACCAGATCCTCGAACCCGTCGCCGTCGAGATCGCCCACCCCCGCCGGATAGACTGCATCCGCCCCCATGAACGCGTCAGTATTGATCCAGAGGCCGGTCAGTAGCGGAAGGGGGTCTGCTCCAAATGCGACGCTCACACCAACCGGGTCTCGAATCAGAGCCAAGTCGGCGCGTCCGTCGCCATCGAAGTCACCCGAGCCCACAGGGACCCCCGCGGGGAACTCAGCTTGGATCAACTGAGGCCCGGAGGAGCCGAACTCTGATCCAAGAAACATGAACCAGCGCCCAGCGGGGCGGTCCATCGCAATTCGATCGGTTCTTCCATCCCCGTTGTAGTCGGCCGAGTCGGCCAGAGCGGAAATGCGAGCGCCCAACGACTCCCCGGTCAGGTGCCAATCAGCGACGAGCCATTCTCCCTCGCCGGCGGGGCCGTAGAAGCCCAAAAGATGGCCCGACGGACCGAATCCCGAACCCGCCACAACCGCGGCCAAGTCCCACAGACCGTCCCCATCAACGTCTCCGCCTCCTCGCACGACGGGGGCTGCCAGGATCGCGGTCTGGGGTGTCGGAACGAAGTACGTTGGACTCCCCTCCTCAGCCGGACCCCACACGATCTCGAGCCCGCCGGGCACGGGGTACGCAGTCTCACCCTGGCCATCCTGATCCAGATCGCCGACACCCCGGCCAAGTCCGACGCTTCCCTGAAACTCACCCATCCAGCGCAGGACCACACGATCTGCGCCGAGCGCAGCAGGCCCCACGGCGAGCCAGACCACACAGGTCATGGCCGCGAAGAGCAGTGACCGCCGTCCTAGGGACAAGGAGAGGACCCCGCCGTTTCGTGACAGGCGACGACCACACCCGCGACGGTGTTCGGGTCCTCCGGCTGCCCTGCGACCGCAGGCGTGATCGGCGATCCCCAACCCGTGTAGGAGGACCAGCTGTTCAGCCCCGCGACCGACGGGGCCGACGTGTCGCACTTCCACTCGGGGGGAAGCACGACGTCGCCGTTGCCGTCCCGCTTGAGGTCAGCCTCGTTCCAATACACGAGCACCTGACGGCCGCTCGCGGTGTCGAACAGGTACTCGGCGGCGAAGATGTTCGTCGGGTCGTAGTCGACCGTCGGGGTCGTCCCGTCGAGCCAGTCCCGGTCCACGGACCAGATCTCGAGAAGGTCCCCCGCGCTCGAAGGCTGGGGTGCGCACTCTCCGTAGCCGCTGAGGATCTGGGGCGCTCGGATCTGAACCGAGATCGCGTCGTCCAGCAGTTCCCCGAAGAACTCGTACACGGAGGCAGCCGGGTTCGGGAGAGAGCCGGGCCCGGGAACCTGGTGCAACCCCGCAAACGAACCGGTGTCGAAGAGCGCCCCGTATGCGAAGAGGCCCGGGGGTTCGCCTACCGTCGGAATCGACTCCGGGAATGGGGAGGTGAGGATTCGGCTGAGATAGACGGCCAAACCCTGCGCGACGTGGTTGGCTTGATCGTCGTACTCATAGAGGTCCGAGCCGACCTGGAAGGCTCCGTCCGAGGGGACCCAGATCTCGTTGGCGAGGTGGTGCTGCTGGTCGGGGAAGGCGGTCCCCGCTGCATCTTCGACCGCGAACATCCACTCCAGCCAGCCGAGGCCGGGCGTCCCCGCCGCGAGGTTCGGATCCCCCCAGGAATCGACCGGAGGAGCTCCGTATCCCAAGGCGTTGCCGTACGCGGACGACGGCGTGGGCGTGTTCGAAGCGATGTGATGGAACGCGAACAGGTCCATCGACGAGGCAACGCTGGGCGCGTAGGTGCACGCGGAGACGGGGTCCGTGCGGCCGGAGTAGAAGTCCGTCCACAAGGTGGACTGGATACCGCCCCCAGGGATCGCGCCGGTGGGGTTGAAGGTGCCGGTAGCGGCGGAACTGGATATGCACGCGGAATCGCTCGGTGGCGTGATGGCTCCCCCGTTCACGACCCCGCACTCCGAGCAGGCGGATGTCACAGTTGCCTCCGCCTGAGCCACCAGGCTCTCGTAGTCCTCCGCCATGCTCGCGGACCATGCAGGGTCCCATCGGAAGTCCCCGTTGGCCTCCGGCTCGTTCGCGAGTTCGTAGTGCAGCACCGGCGGAATCGGGGTCCCCGGCGCAGCGCGCCCTACGCAGTCGGTGTTGGTGATGGTTCGCGCGCTGACAGGGCAGGCCAAGGACGGGGTGTACTGGACAGGACCGCCCGTGGCCTCGTGACAGATCGAGCCGACCTCGTCGAAGGCATCGTCGACGCCGTCACCGTCGTATCGCTCGACGACATTCTCGATCCACTTCCACACGTCGTCGCCGCTCGCCAGGGTCGCCCCGCTTGGCGTTCGATGCCATCGAAGGCCACCCTTGACGGCCTTGCCCTCGATGAGGGCGGCGCCGCTCGAATCCCTCGGATAAGGCGGATCCACGTACAGGCCGCCCCAGTCGCTCAGCGCGGGATCCTCGTCGAACAGGTAGCAGTCGCACCAGGGTGCGTTCGGACTCCAGCTGACCGAAAAGGATGAAGAGACGGCAGGCGAGGGGACAGCCGTCGCCAGGGGTGGCAAGGAACTGGTCCCGCAATAGGCGGCGTAGGACTGAGACGCAGCAGCCGGGGGCGTTTCATTACTCAGATCGTCGAGGGACGCGACGTCACTCAGGGAGGTGTAGTCCGCCGCCTCGCAGACCGTGTTGACGCCGCCGGCGTTCCAGTCGGCCTGGTCCTCCTCTCCGTACGGCCACAGCACCGGGTGGACCTGGATGGCCGCGTACTTCCACGGCGCACAGATCAAGTGGTCGTAGTACTCCTCCCAATCCGAGAACGCGGCGGGGGTCGTCAACCAGGGGTTCAGCGGGATCTCCGCCGGCGCATTGGGCGCGTACTTGTCGAACATCAGCGCTTCTTGCCAAGAGAGGCCCGGCGCAAGCAGCCGCTGGTTCGTGACGCACATGTTCGCGGCCAATCTGAACTCCCCACAGGTGGGCAGGTCGTCCGGCATGTTGCTCGAGACGAAGTTGACGCCGAGAATTCCACCGGTCGCGGCCGGCGGGCCGAGCAGGAGAACTCCGACGAGCAGAGTGGTTCGAGTCGCTGTCCGTCCAATCGGCTTCGTCGTCATATCGCCCCCCGGGGAATCGATGTCGAGATCCTGATGCCTCCACGGTATGCCGAGCGCTGCACGACTGTCACGGGTGTTTTCTCGTGTGGCCGCCCGCGGGGCCGATCAGGCTGTCCCCCGGCGGTCGTCGGCGCCGGCTGAGCTCGACGATCAGCGGCTGACGCTGAACTTCTGGATCCACCCCTGCTCGATGGCGCGACCTACGACGGCGTCGGCGTGCTCTCCGGCGAGCTCGCGCAGGCGCTTCTCGTCCCCGAACTGCAGCGCGAAGAGCACGCCTCGCAGCATCTTGGCGGCGTGCAGGGGGCTGCCGGGGGGGCTCGGATCGGCGGTGAGGACGCGGTTGCGGGCGGGGCTGTCCACGTCGTCCCACACGCCGAATCGCTTCACCTTGGAGCCGTGCCGCAGGGCGATCACGGGGGCCACGCCCGCGGCGGTGCCGGTGGTGAAGACGGCCGTGCGACGCGCGCGGTGGTCGTCCATGTCCATGCAGGTCCGCAGCCGGATCTGCTCGACCTCCACGTCCATGCCCAGCAGGGAGGCGAGGTCGATGATCGTGTTGCGCGTGACGCCCGGGAGGATCGTGTCCGCGTCGCCGCGCTCGCGCATGGACGGGGGCGTGCGCAGCAGCAGGCGCTCGCCGTCCTTGCGCAGGACGAAGAAGTTGGCCCCGCCCATCTCCTCGATGTTGTGCTCCGGGTCGATGAACAGGAGGTCGTCCCACACCTCCTCCCACGGCGTGTCCGTCGTCACCGTGCGCTTCTTCGCGTACAGCTCGCGCATCAGCTGCAGGGTGGGCGCGTAGTTGCACGACGCCTTCGCCGCGCCGGTGCCCCCGGGCCACGCGCGCGGGTGCTGGTCCTCGACCTTGAGCAGCAGGTCCGAGCGGTACTTGCCGGCGGGGGTCACGTAGACAGCGAAGGTGTAGTGGTTGGCGGGCTTCACGCCCAGGACCGGGCCCGTGGCGAACATCACCGGGCGGACGTACAGCGCGGGCGGCGCAGCCGTCCAGTTGACGGTGGGGTCGTCCGGGTCGATGGGGCGAAACGCGCCCGCGAACAGCCCCGCCTTGGCGTTGGCCTGCACCGTGCGCTGGACCAGGTCGAGGTACAGCTCCTCGAAGGCCGCGCGGTCGAGGCGCGCCCCGTCCGCCGTGGACTCGTCCAGGGGGATGCCCATGCGGATCGCCGAGCGCCACATCCGCCGCGCGTTGAGGCGGAACCGGAAGAGGCGACCCTCGATGCCCTCACCGCCGCGGTCTCGGAAGTAGACCTTGCTGCCCTCGAAGACCGACTGCGCGTAGTGGAGCACTCCGGCCATGACCGTGATCGGCAGGAGCTGGCTCTGCACGACCGCGGGCTCGCTCCAGCGGCCCAGCGCGCCGGCGCCCGGGAGCGCGAGCGTCATCAAGCCGATGAAGGGCGTGGCGAGGGGCGAGAAGGCCTCGGGCGAGTAGTCGGCGATGGGGGGCAGCGACTGGCCGAGGAGCTGACGCACCGGCTCGGGCACGCCCCACTGCTCGCCGTCGAGCTGCATCGAGAGCCCCTCGGACACGCGGCCGTCGTAGAGGACGCGGTCGCCGTCGGTGACGCGGACGCGCGCGCCCGCCTGGGGAGCCTCCAGGGAGACTTGGATGGTCTGGCCGTCGAGCTGGATCTTCATCGGGTCGCGGTTTATCGCACACGGCGGGCGGTGAGTCGACCGATCTCCGGGGCCCGTATCGAGCCGGTAAGGTCCCGCCCCGCGCATGCCGTCTCGCCTCTTCCCGCTGCTCTTCCTCGGCGCCGTCCTCGTGCGGATCGGGCTGCTCCTGAAGATGGGCGATCCGTTCCCGCCGGGCATGCGCTCCGACGCGAACGTCTACCTCGAGCTCGCCCTCAACCTCTGGCGCGACGGGACCTACGGCACGCGCGTGTCGATCACCTACCCGCCCGTCTACCCGATGCTGATCGCGCCCACGTTCGCGCTGGACGCCAACGCGGACCGCTTCACCGCCATCTACGTCCTCCACGGCCTCCTCCTGGCGGGGGGCGCGCTGGCCCTGTTCCCGACCCTCCGATCGGTCCTCGGCGACCGCCGCGCGTGGCTCCTGCTGGCCGCCGCCCAGTTCCTCTTCGGGGGGACCTTCCACGGCTACAACCCGCAGACGGAGACCTTGTTCGCGGCGCAGATCCTCGTCTGCTTCGGCCTCTGCGGCCTCGCGTGGCGTCGCCCCGAGCGCGTGGGCCCTTGGGTCGCCCTGGGGTTGGTGTGCGGCCTCGCCGTGGCCACCCGGAGGTTCGCGGCGGTGCTGCCCCTGGCGCTCGGCGTCCTGTGGCTGCACGACGTCCTGGGCGCCCTCGCCCGCCGCGAGCGGATCCCTCTGCTGCGCCCCGTCCTCCTGGGGGTCGGCTTCGGGATCGGGCTGCTGCCGGAGTTCTGGGCGACGAGCCTGCTCGGGTCGCCGATCACGCCCTACACCGGCGTGGAGGGCAGCTCGGCGGCCGCCGAGCACCTGGCGGCGGGCTCCGCGGCGTTCCTGGACGGGGCGACCCGGGACCTCGCCCTCGACGTCGCCACGGGCCAGCTCGCGTACCTGATCTTCAGCACCGGGGGCGCTCCCCTGATCCTGGGGCTGTACCTCTGGCGGACCCGCCGCGGCGACGGCGATCCGAGCCTCCGTCGCGCGCTCGGCTTCCTCGCCTACACGACGCTCGGCGTGCTCGCCCTCACCGTCCTGCACATCCTCCGCTTCCGTCTGCGGCGCGAGGGCTTCGACGGCTGGGACCTGTACCCGCGCTACCTCGACCCCCTGGAGACCGCGCTCGTCCTCGGCGGCGCCGTGGCGGCCCACCGGCTCCTGGTCGACGGTCCCCTGGTCGAGCGGCTCCGGGCGGGCACGTGGTGGGCGCGGGCGGCGCAGATCGTCCCCTGGGTGGGGATCGCGGGCCTCGCCGTCTGGATCGCGGGCGTCACGGAGCGGGTGAGGGGCGGGCGCATGCGCAGCATCCGGCACTGGCTTCGGTCGGAGCACGGCGAGGCGGGCCTGAACCTCTTCCCGGCGACGGGCGCCCTCGTGGTCGTCGCCGTGGCCCTGTGGTGGCTCGCGACGCGACGTCCTCGGTGGGCGGCGCGGGGGTGGTGGGCCCCCGTGGCCCTCGCGGTGGTCGTGTCCTGGGGCATCTCGTCGCACAGCTGGAAGCCGCGCCTGGAGCGCGAGGGCGCGCCGGACGGTCGCCCGTCGATGCTCCGGCTGGTGGACCGGTACGCGGCGCCGGACGCGCCCCTCGCCGTCGTGGTCCACAAGCCCGGCCCGAAGGGGCGGAGGTACTACGCCCCCGGGTTCCGCTCGGACCACCCCGTGTCGTGGATCTCGCCGCAGGAGCTCGACGCGTGGGTGGCCGCCAACCGCGGCGGCTTCGTGCTGTCCCGACGCCGCGACCCGAAGCCCGCCCTCCCGTTCGTCGCGAAGGAGCGGCGGTGGCGCATCCACTCGGGCGAGGGGCGCGGCGCGCCGGGCGGCTTCACTCCGGAGTGAACAGGTCGCTCGAGGACCGGTTGAAGCGTCGGATCAGGCTGCCGTCCGCCGATCGGAAGGCGCCGGACCACCGGTAGGCGGGCACCTCGCCGTCGGAGAAGGTCACGTCCACCCGAATGGAGAGCCGGTCCCCCGCGGCGGGCGTGTGGAGCGGGACGTGGAAGAGCGTCTGGCTCCAGTGGGTGCCCTCGGCCTGGGGCGACGTCGTCATCGTGGTGCCGGGGGCCCAGTCCACGTCGAACCAGCCGACGACGCCGGTGACGGGCTTGCCCACGGGCAGCTCCCAGTCCCCCTCGAGGACGAACGAGTCGGGCCGCGCGAGGGGGTCGAAGTCCGCCACGACGGTCGCCTCGGCGCGCAGGAACGAGGGGACGGCGTCGCACACCTCCACGCGTCGCTCCGCGGCGTGGATGAACGCGGAGACGTCGAGGTCGTCGTAGGGATCGCGGAAGAAGGTCGTGGGATCCGCGAACAGGCGTCCGTCCGCGGGCTGGAGCATGAGCCGCACCCGACACGGACCCCGTCGGCCCCCGGGCTTCAGCCACCGGTCGGCGAAGCGGCCCACCGCCAGGAACATCGCGTCGCTGAACGCGAAGTTGCCGAGGCACTCCGACACGACCACGTCCACCTTCTCGGGCAGCTGCACGGTGCCCCCGTCCTCCTCGAGGACCACGACGCGATCCCCGAAGCCGTTGGCGTCGAAGAACCGCCGCGCCAGCCGCGCGATGGGGCTCGCCTCGATCGCGTACACCCTCGAGGCCCCTGCCCGCAGCGCCCACGCCCCGAGGATCCCGGTGCCGGCGCCCACGTCGGCCACCACGTCGCCCGGCTTCACCAGCTCGGCGACCATCCCCTTGAGCGCGGCCGTACGGACCTCGTCCTGGAGCATCCAGGCGTGGTAGCTGACGTGGACGAAGTGACCCTTGAAGTCGTCGCTCATGCGTCTCCTCGGAGCAGGACGGACAGGCAGGTGAGGCCCGCCTCGGCGCGCGCGAAGGGCTCGATGTCCAGCGTGCTCACCCGGTGTCCCCGCGCCCGCAGCAGGGCGACCGTGCGGGGCGCGCCCGCCGTCACCACCAGCGATCCGTCGGGGAGCCGCAGGACGTTCGCGGCCGCCTCTTCGCCGTCCGGTGCATCCACGACCGCGAGATCGGGCGCCGCGGCGCGGAGGCCCGGCAGCGGCGCGGAGAGCACGGTCGAGTCGTCGATGGGGGTGGCCGCGGTCTTCAGGTGCAGCGTGCCCTCGCCCATGTCCACGGGCACCACCGGCGCGTCCACGACCCCCGCGAGCCAGGAGACGGCGGCCGGATGGGTGCGCGACGACGTGCCCACGAAGACCCGACCCGCGACCTGGAGGACGTCCCCGCCGTCGAGCCGCAGGTCGTCGGGCATGACGACGACCTCGAACCGCTCGCCGACGGCCGCCCGCTCGCCCCGGCGGGACGGCGCCCCGGGGTTGCACAGGACCCGCACGTCGCCGACCTCGATGAGGACGTCCTCCACGAACGGACAGTCGGGGTGGTCCTCGTGGGCGTCCAGCCGCACGACCCGCAGCCCGGCCTCCCGAAGCACCGAGACGTAGGCCGCGTGTCGCGCCCGGGCCGCCGCGACGTCCATGGGGCGCCGCTCGATCCACGTGAGCTCGCAGCGCGCGAAGGAGTCCGGTACGCCGCGGACGAGCGCGGTGGTGGCCTCGGAGATGTCGCCGGGTCGGGTCATGTCCCGGGGGGAGGGTATCTTCTCGCGATGCCAGGCCGCCACGCCCCCGCGGACCCCGATCTCACCGTCCACTTCAGCGAGTCGATGGCGGGCGTGGCCGTGATGGGCACCGACGCGGAGCTGGACGACGTGCTCGCGGGCGGCGCCCTGAGCATGAACATCCGCGTGCGGATCCCGAGGCTCGCCACGTTCGAGGACTCCAACACCGTGCTCGGCACGATCGTGGCGGGGGAGGTCGCGTGGGACGGGGTCCTCGAGCCCACCCCGCTGGAGCGCACCGGCCACATCCGCCTCGTGCGGGACGGCCGCATCGCGGGCATCTCCCGGATCCGGTTCCGCGTGCGGGCCCTCGAGCCCACGGGCGGGCGCACGACGTTCCATGTGGAGCGCGTGCTGGATCCCCTGGGCAGGCCGTACGACTCGAAGATCGAGGTGCGTCGCCGGGGCAAGCTGGTGGGGACGGGGGTCATGTTCGACCCGCCCCGAGGCTACGACCAGCACATCTCGGACGTCGAGCTCACGGGCGGCACGCCGCGCGACCGTCGCCGGGGCCTCGCGCGGTTCCTGCGCATCATCCGCAGCGCCCCGCGCCCCATCCGGCGGGACACGGACGACGTGGCCGTGATGGTCCGGACGCTCGTGGGCTTCCTGCACACGCAGGAGGACGGCGGGCCCACGGCGGAGGACGTCGAGGAGCAGTACCTGGAGATGCTGCGCCGCGTCCCGACGTGGCGACGCGCGTCGATCGAGCGGTTCCTCGAGGGCAACGTCGGCGCCCTGCGCTTCTTCCGGAAGGCCACCCGGATCCTGATCCGGAACCCGGTCACCAAGGTGGTCAACACGGGCAGCCTCGACGCCGCGCACAACCTCTACCAGTTCCTCTACTACACGCTCCAGAAGAGCTACGAGGGCATCGGTCACGAGCCCATGCCGGTGGGGGAGCCCCGGGCCCCGGTCCACGCGCGGCTGCCCACGACCACGCTCAAGGATCTGGACGTGCGCCGCGAGCGCGACGGCTGGGCCCTGGCCGAGGAATACGACGTCGTGATCGTCGGATCCGGCCCCGCGGGCTCCCTGCTCGCGCATCGCCTGGGCGCGGACAAGCGGGTGCTCGTGCTCGAGAAGGGCAAGGCGATCCCCGAGGGCCTCCACCGAGGCACGGACAACGCCGAGTTCGAGGCCTACACCGAGCTGTACGAGGGGGCCGGGCTGCAGGCCGCCAACGACGACTGGGGCGAGCTCAACAAGGAGCACGGGTCGATCTTCATCCTCCAGGGCTCCTGCGTGGGCGGGGGCGGGATGGTCAACAACTCCATCTGCGTGCGCATGTCCGACGCGCGCATCCGCCGCTGGATGAGGGCCGGGTTCCCCCTCGCGAAGATGGGGCTCGCCCGCACCCCGGAGGACATCCTCCACGAGGCCTACGACGCCGTCGCGAAGGAGATGCGGCTGGTCCCCCTGGCCCGCGCCCTGGCCCCACGGGCGCCGATCAACGCCCTCGCCGACCGCCTCGGCGGGTGGGATCCGGACCCCGCCGACCCGCCCTCTGCGACCTCGCGACGCCCGAGCCGAGGCGAGGGCTTCAACCCCCTGCTGCTCGCCAAGGAGGGCTGCGTCGGGTGCGGGTTCTGCAACGTCGGCTGCGCCTACGGGGCGAAGCGATCGGCCTACGACGTGTACCTGCGCGCGGCCCTGGCGGACCCCGACCGGGACGTCACCGTGGCCGCCGAGGCCGAGGTCTTGGAGATCAAGCTCACCAGCAACGGCGCCGCCGTGGACCACCTGGTGGTCGACATGCCGCACACCGAGCACCGCGCCACGGGGACCCGCCGCGTGAGGGTCCGTGCGAAGGAGTACGTCCTCTCGGCGGGCGCCGTGGGGAGCTCGCTGCTGATGCTCAAGAGCCCCGACGTCCGTCGATTGCGCGTCGCGAAGTCGATCGGCAAGCGCTTCAGCGCCAACCTCGCCGTCCCCCTCATCGCGGTGTACGGCGAGGCCCCCCAGGAGCGTCGCGGCCTGCAGATGACGCACTCGTTCGTGCCCCCCGGGGGCGAGGAGGACGCCGGGTACGTGATCGAGACGTGGTCGTCCGAGCCCGGCGGGTTCGCGCTCGGGGTCCCCGGGTACTTCGTCGATCACCGGCGGAACATGAAGGCGTACGGGCGATCGACCGCCGCGGTCGTGCTCGTGGGGTCTCACCCGAGCCTGGGCTCGGTCCACTGGTACGACCCCGGGGCCCCGCGGGAGCACCTGACCTTCGACAAGCGGCTGGACGACTACGGGATCCGTCCCGACGAGAAGCGCGGCGCTCACCTCGACGCGCGCCCCTACATCCTCCTCGAGACCCGGCAGAAGGACGAAGACGGTCGCCTCACCCCCCACGCCCGCCGCCTGCGCGACTCCTTCCGCAACGGCCTGCGGCGCCTCGCCCTGCAGATGATCGAGGGGGGCGGCCGGGAGCTGGCGCACGTGCTCGTCCCGTCGCGGCACGGGTGGCGGCTGCGCACGAAGGAGGACGTCGACTTCATCCTGGGCGCGGAGGCGGATCTCGAGGACGAGCGGCCCCTCGCCTGGAAGGGGGAGCTCCGGGACATTCGGGCTTTGCGCATGACCAGCGCGCATCCCCAGGGCGGGAACGCCATGATGCGCCGCGGCGGGGTGGTGCAGCGCGACTTCCGGGTCCGCGGCCTCGGGAACCTCCGGGTCTGCGACGCCAGCATCTTCCCCGACAACACGGGCGTGAACCCGCAATGGACGGTCCTGGCGCTGGCGCACCTGTGCGCCGAGCAGATGCGGCGGGATCCCAGGCAGGGAGGCTGAGGACATGAAGGTCGACACCGCGGCCGTCGCCGCCGGGAGCGTCCTGCGCTGCGGGATCTGCGTCGTGGGCTCGGGCGCGGCGGGCATCACGATCGCGCGCGCCCTGGTGGGCAAGGGGCTCGACGTCCTGCTGCTCGAGGGCGGCGACCTGGAAGGCTCCAAGGAGAGCCAGGACCTCTACGAGGGGGAGATGGTCAACCGGTACCGCGGCAAGAAGGACAAGAGGTACCTGACGACCACGCGGCTGCGCTTCTTCGGGGGCACGACCAACCACTGGAACGGCTGGTGCCGGCCCCTCGACCCCGTGGACTTCCGCGAGCGCGCCTGGGTCCCCGGCAGCGGCTGGCCCTTCGACGAGGCGGAGCTCGCGCCCTGGTACCACCAGGCGGCCGAGTGGGTCGACATCCCCCGATTCGAGGCCACGGCGGAGGACTACGCCGAGGCGAAGCGGCGGCCCCTGCCCGTGGGCGACGGGAGCCGCATCGAGACCAAGATCTTCCACTACAGCAAGCCGACGAGGTTCGGGACGAAGTACCGCCAGGAGCTCTTCGACGCCGCGGACGTGCGGGTGATGACCGGCGCGAACGTCCTGGGCTTCCGCACCCATGAGGGCAAGGACCGCGTGCATCACGCGGACGTGAAGACCTTCGCGGGCGTCGGGTTCACCGTGGAGGCCACGCGGTTCGTGATCGCCTGCGGGGGCGTCGAGAACGCGCGCCTCCTCCTGGTGTCCGACGCGGACCAGCCGGGCGGCTTGGGCAACCAGCACGACCTGGTGGGTCGCTACTTCTCGGACCACCCCCACGGGCACCGCAGCGGCAAGCTGGCCTTCCTCGATCCCGCGGCCACCCGCAAGCGCATGCCGCTGTCCATGTACGGGGGCAGCAAGGCGGACCCGCTGGCGGGCGGCAAGCGCACCCGCGGCGTGTTCACGACCACGCCCGCCGTGCAGGAGGCCGAGGGGCTGCTGCAGTTCAGCGTGCAGCTCAAGTCCTTCGCCACGCAGAAGGTGAACGAGCTCGACGAGGCCGTGCTGGAGTCGAGCTTCGCCCTGGACGCCGGGCGCCCGGACCGCACGGACGGGGAGCTGCGATCGCACGTGTCGGAGATCTTCGTGCGGGCGGAGCAGGCCCCGAACCCCGCCAGTCGCGTGACCCTGGACGACGACCGCGACGCCCTCGGCATGCGCAAGGTGCGCCTCAACTGGGTGCTGAACGACCTCGACCGCAAGACGCTGGACCGCTCCCTGCGGATCTTCGGGGAGGAGATGGGGATCTCCGGACTCGGTCGCCTGCGCGTGACCGTCGACGACCAGCGTCCGTGGCGCAAGACCCGCGGCGGCGCCCACCACATGGGCACCACGCGCATGCACGTCGACCCCAAGCGCGGCGTGTGCGACGCCTGGGGGCAGGTGCACGGGGTCTCCAACCTGTTCGTCGCGGGCAGCTCGCTCTACCCCACCGTCGGCTTCGCCAACCCCACCTACACCATCACCGCGCTCGCCCTGCGCCTGGCCGATCGGCTCCAGCTCCTGGCGGCGCGCGACGGAGCCGACCGATGAGGCGTCGCGACTTCCTGGTTCGATTCACCGCCGGCCTGGGCGGAGCCTTCGTCCTGAGCGTGACCGCCCCCGGGTGCGACACGGTCGAGATCCCGGTGGACGTCACCAAGATCCTCCCCCGCACGGCGGCCCGCATCGGCAAGGCGTGGCTGGACGAGGCGGAGGACCGACCCACGAAGGACTCGCTCGTGGAGGCCCTGTTCGGGGGGCAGGACTGGGGCGGCGCGGACGGGCCGGAGGTGCTGCGCCGGCTGGCGGCGAAGGTGAAGGAGGACTTCGTGGCGGGGCGCACGGTGCACCCGTCGGGCTGGGTCCTGTCGATCACCGAGGCGCGGCTGGCCGCCCTCGTGCACTGGGAGGCGCGGCAGGCGTCGGCCGAGGCCCGGAAGCCGTCCGAGAAGAAGAAGGCCCGGGAGCGGAAGAAGAAGGCCAGGGAGCGGAAGAAGAAGGCCGCGGGCGAGTAGCTCGGCGGGTCAGCCCCGCGCGACGATCCGCTCGGCGAGCTCCACCTCGGCCCGGTTGCCGATCACCAGCGGCGTGCGGTGGTGCAGCTCCTCGGGGACGATGTCGAGGATCCGGCCGGTCCCGTCGGACCCGTAGCCGCCCGCCTGCTCGACGATCCAGCTGAGCGGATTGCCCTCGTACATGAGCCTCAGCTTCCCGCGTCGTGACCGCGAATCCGCGGGGTAGAGGAAGATCCCGCCCGCCAAGAGGTTTCGGTGGAAGTCGGCTACGAGCGAGCCGATGTGGCGGCAGTTGATCCGGCGCTTGTCGGCGTCGTTGCGCGCCATCATTTCGTCCACGAAGGCGTGGGTCCACGGGTCCCAGTAAGGCGCGTTGCAGTGATTGATGCTGAGGTTGGAGCACCGGTCGGGGACGCGGATGTTCTCGTGCGAGAGGACGTACTCCCCCACCGACGGGTCGAGCGTGAAACCGTGGACCCCGTCTCCCACGCTGTACACGAACACGGTCGAGCTGCCGTAGATGATGTACCCGGCGGCGACCTGCTCGTTTCCGGCGCGCAGGAGGTCCTTGTTGGTGATGTGGGGGCCTTCCGTCACTCGGCGGTAGACGCTGAAGATCGTGCCGATCGACACGTTGAAGTCGATGTTCGAGCTGCCGTCGAGGGGGTCGTAGGCGACCATGTAGTTCCCGCGGTGCTCGTCGGGGACGTCGATGACGTCCTCCTGCTCCTCGGAGAGCAGCGCGCACACGTGGCCGGACCGGCCCACGATGTCCTCGAAGGTGTGGTCGGCGAACTCGTCCAGCTTCTGGACGGTCTCCCCCTGCACGTTGGTGCGCCCGGTGGTGCCCAGGAGCTTCACCAGGCCCGCCTTGTTGACCTTGCTCGAGATCACCTTGCCCGCGACGCCGATCTGGGTCAGCAGCGCGCTGAGGTTCCCGCTGGCGCCGGGGTGGTTGCTCTGGGCGAGCCGGATGTGCTGCGTCAGGGTCACGGGAGGCATGCCGAGGGGAATAGCACGCGGCTCGACAAACCCGGAACGGCGGTGGTACAAACCGCCGCCTTGGTACGCACCCCCTCACTCGCAGCGGTCGCCGCGCTCGTCCTCGCCCTCGTCGTGCCCTCGAGCGCGTCCGCGGTCGAGTTCCGGCTGGACGGCTACTACCGGTTCCGCGCGAACCTGTTCGACACCCTCAGCCTCGACCGCGATCACGCGGACACGGAGGGGGTGCGCACGTACCTGGAGCACCGCCTGCTCCTGCGTCCGCAGCTGCGCGTGAACTCCAACGTGCACGTCTTCGCGGACGTGGACGTCATGGACGCGCTGCGCTTCGGCTCGAACCCCGAGATCCTCCAGGCGATCGGCGCCGTGAACTCGGCGGACGGCACCGCCTTCAACGAGCCCCTCGGCCTCTCCGGCAGCGTCCTGCCCGGGTCGGACTACCGGGAGTCGCTGTTCGTGCGGCGCGCCTGGGCGGAGCTGTACACGAAGTACGTCGACCTGAAGGTCGGCCGCATGGGCAGCCACTTCGGCATGGGCCTGGTGGCCAACGACGGCACCTGCGACACCTGCGAGTACGGCGACACCGTCGACCGCGTGATGGTGTCCACGTCCGCGCTCGACCCCGCGCGCATCAGCATCGCGTTCGACACCCGCGCCGAGGGCTGGATCAACCGCGCGGACGACACGCACTCCTTCCTCTTCACGGGCGGCTACCTCGGCGAGGTCCACAAGGGCGCGGTGTGGGTGCGGTGGACGCGTCAGCCGTCGAACAGCCTGAACATCGCCAACGTGAACCTCTGGGGCGCCACCCAGCTCGGTCCCCTCTCCATCGAGGGCGAGGGCGTGTTCATCGGTGGGCGCGCGGCGACCACGGACATCGGCGTCGAGGACCTCGAGATCCTCCAGGGCGGGGGCGCGTTCAAGGTGGGTCTGCAGATGAACCCCGTGGACTTCGGGGTGCACTTCGGCTTCGCGAGCGGGGACACGGACCCGACCGACACGCGCTGGACCGCCCTCCGCATGGACCGCGACCACGACGTCGGGCAGCTGATGTTCGAGCACGCCATGCCGCAGTTCGCGCGCGGCGCCGCGGCGGACGACGAGAACCAGAACGTCGACACGAGCCGAGCCGTCACCGGCGAGGGCGTGAGCAACGCCTTCTACATCGTGCCTTCGGTGCACGTGGAGCCCATCGACAACGTCCGCCTGGGCGTGTCGCTCACGGCCGCCTTCCCGCTCATCCGCACCGTGTTCGCCGACACGGACGAGGCCGGCGCGTACGGCGCGGAGATCGGGTTCAACGGCAGCTGGACGATCGCGGGCGCCTTCGAGATCGGCGGCCGCGCCGCGGTCTTCATCCCCGGCGACGTGTTCGGAGCGGGGCTCGCCCCCACCGTCGGCGCCGAGCTCCGCGCGCTCGTCCACTTCTAGGGCACCCCTCTCGACAAATCGGAGATTTGTCGCCGGGGGCCCCGCACCACCTCCTTCAGACTCCACTTCGCTGCGCTCCGCTGCGCGCGCTTGGTGCGCTTGCCCTCACCCGCCCACCCGACAAAACGTCTCGGTTTCGGGCGCAGGGGACGCTTCTGCCCGTCGATCCGAGACGTTTTGTCGACCCACGGGGGGACGGCGTGCTCCGGCGCGATACGCTTCGGCCCGATGAGCTTCCCGTTCTTCAAGATGGAGGCGACCGCCAACGACTTCGTGGTCGTCTACGCCTCCGATCTGCCGCCCGAAGCGGGCCCGTCGCTGGCCCTCGCCGTGTGCGATCGCCGTCGAGGGATCGGAGCGGACGGCGTCCTCGTGATCGGGCCTCCCGACGGCGATCGGGCGGGCTCGATGACGGTCTGGAACGCGGACGGCTCCGTCGCCGAGATGTGCGGCAACGGCCTGCGCTGCGTCGCCCTGCGGCTCCGGGAGGACGGCTCGAACCCCGAGTCCCTGCGGCTCGGCACCGGCGCCGGGGACGTCGACGCGACCTTCACCGATCGCGGCGTCCGCGTCCTCCTCGGGACACCGCGACCCGCCGACGCCCCCCGAATCGTCGAGACGGACCACGGCGCGATCCGGGGGCTCGACGTGGGCATGGGCAACCCCCACTTCGTCGTGTTCGCGGAGGACGCCCCGCCCTCCGACCTGAGGACCTGGGGACCCGCCGTCGCGACCCACGCGAGCTTCCCGGACGGGACGAACGTCGAGCGGCTGGGCGTGCACGGCGGCGGACTGAGCATGCGCGTCTGGGAGCGCGGCGCGGGCGAGACGATGGCCTGCGGGAGCGGCGCCTGCGCGGCGTTCGTGGCGGCGCGCGTCCAGGGTCGGGTCGAAGGGCACACGTCCGACGTCCGCCTGCGGGGCGGGACCCTGCGGATCCACTGGCCGGGGGACGGTCCCGTGTCGCTGGAGGGTCCTGCACGTACCGTCTACACCGGCGCGTGGCCCACGAGTGGCGCGCGAGGCTGAGGAGAAACGAGCGATGACCCTGCGAGGAGTGATGACGGCGTTGGTGACGCCGATGCGCGACGGCGCTGTGGACGAGGACGGACTCCGCGGTCTGGTCCGCGCGCAGCTGGACGGCAAGATCGAGGGCCTCGTCGCCTGCGGGAGCACCGGCGAGGCGGCGACGCTCACGGGGGACGAGCAGGCCGCGGTGGTCCGCGCGGTCGTCGATGAGGTCGGGGGTCGCGTGCCCGTGATCGCGGGCGTGGGAGCTCGGTCGACCCACGGGGCGATCGACGAAGCGAGGCGGGGCGCCCGGAGCGGAGCGGACGCCCTGCTGGTCGTCACCCCCGCCTACAACAAGCCGACCCAGGACGGCCTCGTCGCCCACTTCCAGGCCGTGGCCGACGCCACCGACCTGCCGATCATCCTCTACAACGTGCCGGGCCGGACGGCCTGCGACATGAAGCCCGCCACCGTCGCGACCCTCGCCGAGCACCCGAACATCGTGGGCATCAAGGAGGCCACGGGCGACCTCACCCGGGCCGCCGACGTGCGTCGCGTGGTGCCGAAGGACTTCGTGCTCCTGAGCGGGGACGACTTCACGTACCTGCCCTTCATCGCCACCGGCGGAGACGGCTGCATCTCGGTGCTGGGCAACATCGCGCCCCAGCGGCTGATGGCGATCGACACCGGCGCGAGGCAAGGCCTCCCGGCCGAGGCGCTGGCGATCCACCTCCGCATGCTGCCGCTGATGCACGCGCTGTTCGGCGAGTCGAACCCCATCCCCGTGAAGACGGCCGCCCACTGGTTGGGCCTCATCCCGTCGGCCGAGCTGCGCCTCCCCCTCACGCCGTTGACGGACGCGGGCGCCGACGCCCTCGAGGCGGCCCTCCTGCTCGCCTCGCTGGTGCCCGAGCGGGCCCCCGGCGCCCCGTCCACCGTGGGGCCGGCGTGACCTCGGTCCACCTCTCCGGGGACGGTCGCATGGGCACCGCCCTGGCCCGCCTCATCGAAGACGGCGACCCCTCGGCAGGGGGCCTCTCCCTCGCCGACGACCTTCACCGCGCGGACGTGGTGATCGACTACAGCCACCCGGACTGGACGGGCCCGCTGCTCGCCCGCCTGCTCACCGCGCCGCGCCCCCTCGTCATCGGAACCACCGGCCTCACCGACCGGCAGCAGGACGACCTGCGACGCCTGGGCGAAGCGGTCCCCGTGGTGCAGGCGGCCAACACCGGGACGGGCATCACGGTGCTCCGGTCCTTGGTCGGCGACGCGGTGCGCCGCCTCGGTCCGGGCTGGGACATCGAGGTCGTGGAGATGCACCACCGACGCAAGGTCGACGCTCCCTCGGGCACCGCCTGGATGCTCCTGGAGGCCGCCGAGGAGGCCCGCAGCGGCGCCCCCTCCCGCGATCGGGCCGTGCCCTCGCGGGTGGGCGAGACGGGCGCGCGCACCGACGCGGAGATCGGGATCCAGACCCTCCGCGGCGGCGACGTGGTGGGCGAGCACACCGTGTTCCTGGTGGGGCACGGCGAGCGCATCGAGCTGACCCACCGCTGCTGGGACCGCGACACCTTCGCGCGGGGCGGCCTGCGGGCGGCGGCTTGGCTCGCCGCGGGGCGGTCTCCCGGCCTCTATTCGATGGACGACGTGCTCGCGGCGACCTGATGCGGGTGGAGATCGACGGCCGCGCCGCGTTCCGCAAGGAGATCGCCGGGGCCCCGCCGGGCATGTTCGAGGTGGAGGCCGCGGGCCTCGAAGCGCTGCGGGCGACGGGCGCGGACGTGAGCGTCCCCGAGGTCCTGAGCGTGGGGCCGACTCACATCGAGATGGAGTGGATCGACGTCGGTCGGAGCACCCCGGCGTCCGCGGCGCAGCTGGGTCGGGGCCTCGCGGCCATCCACCGGACGACGTCGCCCACGTACGGCTTCCCCCGCGACGGCTGGATCGGCAGCCTGCCCCAGGCCAACCCGCAGCTCCCCGCCGCGGTGGGCGCGGCCCGCTGGTTCGCGGACCACCGGCTGCGCCCGATGTCGGGACCGCACCTGCCGTCGTCGCTCCGCGACCGCATCGAGCGCGTCTGCGCGGACATCGAGGATCACCTGCCCGTGGCCGACGAGCGCCCGGCGCTGATCCACGGGGACCTGTGGGGCGGCAACTGGCTGACGGACCGCGCCGGTCGCCCGTGGCTGTTCGACCCCGCGGCGCACTACGGCTGCCGCGAGGCGGACCTGGCCTTCACGCTGTTGTTCGGGGGCTTCCCGTCGGCCTTTCACGACGCCTACGAGGAGGCCCATCCGGCCCCCGGCTGGCGATCGCGCGCAGACCTCTGGAACGTGTATCACCAGCTCACGCACGCCCGCATGTTCGGCGGGGGCTACGCCGCGGCCGCCGAGCGCGCCCTGCGACGCCGCGTCGGTTGAGTCCTCAGGCGCCGGCCTTCTTGTTGCGGGCCACGTTGAGCATCTGTCGGTACTTGCCCTCGCGCGGCATGAGCTCGGCCGCCTTCTCGAAGCAGTCGATCACGTCGTCCCAGCGACCGCGCACCATCAGCATCTCGCCCTGCTTGAAGAGCAGGTCCGCGCTGAACTCGTGCTGCTGGTCCTCGTAGTACTGCTTGCGGGCGAGCACGCGCCTCCGCTTCTCGCCGATCTCGTCGTACGCCGCGTCGAAGGCGTCGAGCAGGATCTTCCGCTTCGCCTCCAGCTCGGGGGGCAGCTTGCCGCGGCCGAACTTCGTCCACTCGCTCTTCAGGCTCTCCCAGCCCTTCTTGACCTGCGGGTCGAGGGACGTCCAGTGGATCTCGAGGACGTCGAACGGGTTCGCCCCCTCGAGGTTGTAGATCTTCGCGTCGAGGCGCTTGCCCAGACCCTCGAGGCGTTGCCCCTCGTCCTCGCCCTCGACGAACTCGAGCATGTTCAGCTCGATCAGCGTCAGCAGGGCCTGCAGCGTGGTGGCTCGGCCCATGTTCGAGACGGTGAAGATCTCGCGGAAGCGGTAGGACCGCGCGCCCACGATCTGGAGGAACCGCTGCTCGGGCTTCTTGAGCTTCATGTCCCGCACCGGGACGTCCTTCGCGAGCCGCGTGTAGCTGTCCATGAACGGCTGCACCCGGCGGTCGAGGTCCATCGTGTTGGACGCCGCGAAGCGCTTGCGGAAGTAGGCGTACAGGAAGCCGGCCGCCTTCATGGGCGGGGTGATGAAGTCCTTCCCGAGGCTGGGCTTCGGGTGGAACGAGTAGGTGCCCACGTCGCTCCGCATGATCCCGCGCGTGATCACCTCCACCTGCGTGATCAGCGAGACCACGAGCTGGGGGAACGTCAGGACGCCCATGTCGATGAAGCACTGGCCTTGCTGCTGGCCGGTGTCGTTCATGAGCTCCAGGCTCTTCCGCAGCTGGAGCTGGTCGATCTTCTTCGCCTTCGCGAGCAGCACGCCCAGGCACTCGTCCTGGACGATCGGGTCGGCCGCCCACTGCACGATGCCGCCCTTGTCGAAGTAGGCGAGGCGTCGCCCCGACTCCGACTGGATCTCCAGCACGCCGCGGGCGTTCGTCCGGTACAGCTCCATGAGCAGGAGCGTCATGGACTTCTCGTTCACCTCGCCGGTGAGCAGCGCGTCCCCCAGGGCCTCGGAGCCCACCGGTCCGGCGGTCTTCGCCCCCCCCGCCGTCGCGGCTCCGGCCGGTCCCCCGGCCGCCCACTGCCCCGTCACCTGGAAGCGCCCGGAGACGAGCATCGACTCCACGACCTGGCCCACGAATCGATAGAAGCCCTCGAGGCGCGACATGCCGTCGCCCGCCTCGGGGTCGATCTGCACCGGGGCGCCCTCGCCGTTCGCGGTCCCGGCCTGCCCGTAGAGCGTGATCACCTCTTCGAGCACGGGCACCGCCACGGCCAAGGCCACCTCTTCGCCCTCCTTCACCGTGCCCGCCGGGACGGCGTATCGGAGCTGCGAGAACGCCGCCCGATAGTCCTCGAGGAACTCGAACAGGTCGCCGTATTGGATGGGGACGGTCTCGGGCAAGGTCGCTCCGCTACTGCTTGTTCAGGGCCCAGTCGTAGTCGTTGTAGATCACCGCGAGGCCGCCTGCACCCAGCGCGGCCCGATCCGCTTCGCTCAGGTACTTGGCGAACAAGCGGATCCCAGCCTGCTGCTTGGCGCTCAGGCCGTCGATCCCCGCGATCTCCGGGAGGCCCTTGTAGCCGACGAAGTCGTCGCCGTACCAGTCCAGGATCTTCGACAGGTAGACGTTCTTGCCCTCGGCGTCCCAGCGGTTCTTCGTGCGATCCGAGAAGAACGTCTTCGCGGCGGCCTCCATCTCGGCGCCGATGTTCGCGGCCGTGTAGGCCCGGTTCTTCAGCTTCGGGCAGCCCTTCGCGGCGCACACGAGCGTGAAGTGCACGCGCGGCTCGTTCAGGTTCTTCCGCAGCTTCGTGTGCTCGATCCAGTTGAGGGACACGGTGCGGCCCGCGACCGTCCAGCGCTCGTGGTCCCACGCGTTCGGCGTGATGTCCCGGATCGAGGCCGTCGGCAGCGCGTCGACGATCGCCTGGAGGGTGATCGCGTTGTAGGCGTTCGTATAGAAGGCGATCTGCGACGAGCGCGACCAGCCGCCGACCTCTTCGGCCGACACGTCGGCGACCGACTTCAGGAAGGCCGCGAGCTCGGGCGATCCCTTCAGCGCGGCGTAGTTCACCATCCCCTCGCCGTCGACGTGGGCCCGCAAGACGCCGTCCAAGCCGGTGTAGGCGTGGTCGAAGCCCCCGTCGCTGCCCGCCTGCGCGGGGCCGGCGGGGAACAGGAGGAGGGCGAGCAGACAGACGAGCAGGGTGCGAAGCATCGGGTTCCTCTCAGCGCGCGCGCAGCGTTCGGACCCGCCCTTGCGCGTCCATCGCGGCGAACGCCGCACATTCCCCGTACCCCTTGGCCGCCCACCAATCTTCGGCGACGAAACCGGGGCTCAGGAATTCTACGTGATCGACGGTCCAGCCCCCCTCGTCCTTCGATGGATCCTGAACCAGGCCGAACTTGAGGCCTCGGGCGGCGTCGTAGGCGAGGGCGGTGCCGGGGGGCGCCGCGGGGGCGCAGAACGTCCACGGGGGCGGAAACACGTCCCCCATCGTGAGGAGCAGATCGGGGGCCGTCGCCGCCGTCGGGGCGCCCGCGAAGTCGCGGAGGATCACCGCACGCACGCGTCGGGAGGGGGCGACCCCGGGGTCGTCGGCGGGGAGCAGGCCCTCCTCGGAGGGAGCGGGCGCGTCGGCGAGCACCCACCCCGCCACCGCCGACCGATCGGTCGCTCGACGGTCGGTGTCGATGAACTCGATCACGGGCAGATCGGGTGGGCCCCACACCGCCTCCCGGCGGGTCCAGCGGGTGGTGTCGTGGCGCAGCAGCAGCTCGCCGACGGTGGGGACGATGTCGTAGTCCGCGAACTCGGCGAACTCTTCGTAGAAGGCGGGCGTGATCTCGGCCCAGGTGCGCGCGACGGTCGGACGGACCTCGCTCGGGGTGGGCAGCTCCCGCTCCGGCGGCTTCTTCTTCGGGCAGCCGACGATCGCGACCGCCGCGCCCAGCAGGATCGCGTGTGCTACTCGCACCGCTGGTTGGCGTACTCGTCCGTGATCTGCTCGCCCAGGCCCTTGCTGGTCTGCATCGTGGCCAGGGCGAGGACCTTGCCGTCCTCGGTGGTGAACTTGTCGGCGAGCCCGTCGGCCGCCGTGTTCGCGGCGCCGGCCTCGTCCATGGCCGTCTTGAGCCGCTTGCAGACCGACAGGCGGTCCTGGACGTTCTTGGCCTCGATCGCCCAGATGAAGCTCCGGAACGTCTCCATGTAGCGGGCCCGGGCGGCGTAGTACTCGGCGGCCGGCGACGCCGCCTCACCGAGCTTCCCGGCCTTCTTCTCTGCGCGCTGCCAGCACACGACCGAGTCGATGAGCATCTCGCGGATGATGCTGATGGACGTCTGGCCGTCCGACATCGCCTTGTCCCAGCGCTTGTCGTCGCTCATGCAGAACTCGCCGACCTTCAGCAGCTTCGAGAGGTCCTTGGAGAGCTCGCCCTTCGCCGTGAGCTCGTCCTCCAGGGGCTGGAGCAGCTTGGGACGGTCCTTCGGCTTGGCGGTCGCCGAGGCGGGCACGAGGAGGACGGCGGCGAGCAGAAAAACGAGCTTCTTCACTGGGGATCTCCCGCGGGCGTCTCCTTCGTGGGGAACCCGCTCCATGTACACGTGATAGGGACCGGCTGCATCGTTCCGTCGGGTCCCGCCTCGTAGCTCTCGGAGTGAACCACGACCGTCTCGAGCGTGCCCGTCAGGTGGGGAAAGAGGACGCCGTGCACGTCCGCGCAGGTGACCGCGCGCGGCTCCATGGGCGTGACCGAGAACTTCGTGCCCTCCGGCGTGCTGTCGATCGAGATGCCGTAGCCCTGGGCCATGGCGTCCCGCACGGTGGCGGGGAGGCTGTCGACGCCGAGCTGCTTGCTCGCGTTGTCGATGCAGCTCTTGCCCAGGAGGGTCATGAAGACGACCGCCGCGATCGTGCCGAGGATCCCGACCCCCACGCACCCCAGGCAACCGGCGAGGATCGGCTGTCGCTTGTGGAAAGGCTCGTTCATGAGTCGCCGCTCAGGCGCCGGCGTCGTCGCCGAGATCCGCCACCGTCTCGTGCAGCAGGGCGATCGCCGCGACCACCTCGGCGCGACGGGTCTCGGGGAGCCGGGACAGGATGTCTTCGTACAGCTCCATGTCGGCGCCGTCGATGCGGTCGGCCATGGCCGCGCCCTCCGGGGTCAGGAAGGCGCACGTGGCGCGGCCGTCCCGCCGGTCGGGGCGACGGTCCAGCAGCCCCATCCGCTTCAGGGGCGCGACGAGGCGGGTCACCGTGGACTGCGCGAGGCCGAGGCACATGGCCAGCTCCTGCATCCTGAGCTGGCCGGACGCCCGCAGCGCGTGCAGCGCGTGGGCCTGGGGGAGGGTGAGCTTGAGGCCGGACTTGGCGTCCCGCTCGAGGAGCTGGAGGCGGCGCACGAGATCCGACATCCGCGTGGCGAACGGCATCTCGGATCGACGCCGCGGAAACGGGAACGCCTCCTGCCCGCCCGCGCGGCGATGAGGGCGCCCTCGGGACCGCTGCGGAGAACGCCTCGGGGGCCGACGTTCGACCGTCTCGGGCGCGCCGGGACGGCGAAACAGGAGCAGCTGGTCGTCGGAATCCAAGGGCCGACGAGTATACATGCATGTGCTGAGTTTTCTCTGTCATGCCCGATACTTGCGAGCTGCAAGCGTCGCCCCCGGGGGGCGGGCCGGCGACTGAGTCGGCCGCGACGCGATCAGCGCGGATCGGGCCGCCGCGGCGACGGGTCGGGACCCCTCCCGGGCGAGCTCCGCGAGGGCGGCGGCGAGGGCGTGCACCACCCCGAAGCTGTGCACGGCCTCCCGGGTCGCGGCGTCCGCCAGGGCCTCCCGAAACACGGCGTCGTCGACGGCTTCGGGGGGACCCGCCGGCGCCGGTGAACCGCGCCGCCGCGGGGCGTGATCCCGGGTGTCCTGCGCGAACGAGGCGGCCGCGGCGACGGCGATCGCGGAGCCGTCGGCCCAGGCCTCCCGGGCCACGAGCACGGCGGCCGCCTCCCGAAAGCCCGGGCGGGCGCGGAAGAGCGCCGTCGCCGCGAGCACGACGCCGTCGGGCGAGGGGTCGACCCAGGGCCCGTGTCGATGGAGCGGCGGGCGGCGCGGCGGGGGGAAGGAGCGTCGGAGCCCGTCGGTCAGCCCCGTCGGGCCGAGCCACGCGTCGAGGCGAGCCACCGCGCCCGCCGTGAGCGCGGGGCGCCCCCAGTCCTCGGTGCGGGACGCCCAGACGGGGGAACCGGGGACGGCGGCGGCGGCGGTGGGGGCGGGGGGCACCGCCACGGCGAGCAGATCCGCGGCTGCCGTGGCCACGTCCCAGGCGGCGTCCTCCCCCACCGCGGCCCCGAGGACGGGGATCGCGGCGAGGACCTCGGGGACGCGCCCGAACCGGGACCCCCGAAGCAGCCCGCCCCCGGCGCGGAGCACGTGATCGACGCACTGCGCGGCCACGGCGTCCACCCCGAGGCCCTCGCGGCGGAGCTCCAGGACGGCCTCCACGGCGCCGCGGCGGCGGCCCGAACGGAGCGCATCGCGGAGTCGCGGTCCACCTTCGGGAATGGACGACGTCGGCACCGTGTTCCCTTCGCTCGCGCGCATGCGCGCGTGTCGGATCGACCTTGCTACCATGCGCCGCCCTTCGCCACCCGAGCCCCCGATGCCGACTCTTTCTTCCTCCCTGCTCCCCGCCCTCGTCGCCTCGCTGACGCTCGCGGCCGTGTCCGCTCCGGCGCACGCGGTCGAGCTCACCGAAGTGGTGGACGCGGCGGCCACGCTCGAGACGCTCACCCTCGACAAGGAGGCCTCGATCGACGCGAAGGGCCTCACGATCACGCGACCGGGGGTCACCCTGACGTTCGAGTCCGGCCGACTGCACGCCCTCACGGCGGCCGACGGGCGCGTCTCCGGCGCCGTCTTCCTGGGCGACGGGCGCGCGAACTTCGTGCTCCCCGCCGGGGTCGAGACCACCACCTGGCAGACCGCCACCGACTTCGCCCCCTTCGAGCAGCTGTTCACCGCCGCGCACCTGCGCTTCACCGACGGCGCCGCCGACGAGCTGTTCGCCGGAGAGCGCACCGGCCCGCCGGACTCGGACGGCTCGGCCTACCGCGTCTACGAGGCCCGCGACTCCGTCCTCGGGAACCCGCTGTGGAGCCGCTGGGCCCCGGACCTGTTGGTGGACACCCTCCTGGATCTCTACGGCGGGGGCAGCGAAGGCGGGCACTTCCTGGCGGACCTGAAGCTCGCGGGCGGGCCCGGGTCGTGGCTGTCGTACCTGCACAACCCGCGCGGCGCGCTGCTGCCCGACGAGACGACCGCGATCTACCTCGCCCGGCCTCAGGGGCAGGCGCCGCCGGATCTGGACGTCGTCGCCAGCTTCGGCGCCCCCCCCAGCCCGGGGTCGAACTACGACGTCCTCGCCACGGATCTGGACGTCACCTTCCCGCCCGCGGGTCCGTCGGGCCAGGACCTCGTCCGGGTGGAGATCCGCTCCGAGGTCCAGGTCCTGAACCCCAAGGAGCGCCCGCTGCACGCGGTGGTCCTCGAGATGGACCGACGCCGCGAGCTCTGCGTGGCCGAGGCCGCCCAGCGGTTCATCAAGATCGCCCGCGTCCGCGACGGCCAGGACCGCCTCCTCCCGGTGATCCACCGGGGCAGCCGCCTCCTCGTCGTGCTCGCCGAGCCGGTGGCGAAGGGCGGCGTCGCGCAGCTGAAGATCGACTACGGCGGGCCCATGACCCAGGGCATCCCGTACGTCTCGCCGGGCGGTCGGGAGATGCCCGACACCTTCTTCTCGGAGCTGGGGCCGTGGGCCTGGTACCCGAGGAACCCGCGCCCGGATCACTTCGCCAGCCGGGTCGAGATCCACACGCCCCGGTTCATGCGCGCGATCGCCCCCGGGGACCTGCTCGAGGAGCGCGAGGAGAAGAGCGGCTGGCACTACGCCTACGAGGAGCCCGGGGGCGTGAAGAACCTCACGCTGGTGGTGGGCGCCCTCCGCAAGACGGAGCTCAAGGACCAGGGCGCGAACCCGCGGATCATCGCCTGGGGTCCGCAGGGCTCCACCGCGGACCTGACCGGCAGCAGCCGGATGGCCCGGGCGATGGTGGAGTTCAACACCGCGCTGTGGGGCCCGTTCCCCTACAGCACGCTGCACGTGGTGGAGGGCGTCCCGTACCCGATGCTGAACTGGCAGGCGGGCGCCGAGGGGAACAGCGGAGGGGGCTGGTCCTGCCTCCCGCCGGGCCACATGCGGCCTTGGCAGGGCTTCGTGCAGGGTCCGTCGGGCATGCTCCTGTCCGGGTCGCCCATCACGGCGCCGTCCCACGATCTGGTGGAGGCCCGAGCCATCGACGCGCTCATGGTCGAGCCCCTCGAGATCGGCAAGTACCTGCTGATGGTGCAGACGACGCGACAGTGGTGGGGTCACCGCACGCCGCCTCGGACCTACCGGGACATCTGGATCACCGAGGCCGCGGCGTCCTGGACGGGCCTGCTGTTCCTCGGCCGGGTGGGCGGCATGGGCGCCCTCAAGCAGCGCACGCAGAGCATGCGTCGCCTCACGGCGGAGGTCGACGGGGCCGCGCCGCCGGTGCTCGTGGGGGAGCGCCAGGGCCGGGCGTTCGCGTTTCAGACCTGGAGCCGCGCGACGCTGCTGTGGTCCGAGATCGCCGACCGCGTGGGGGCCCGTCCGTTCCTGGACGGCGCCAAGGAGTTGATGAACCGCTCGTCCGGCCGCGGGGTCGGCGCCGACGGGTTCCTGAAGACCGTCGAGGAGCTCGGCGGGCGCGACCTGCGCGACCAGGCGGCCCGCATCCTCGAGGGCGGATCGCTGCCGTTCGTCGAGTACACGGCCTCCATCGACCGCAAGACGGGCGAGGTGGTCGTGGAGTTCGGGCACGTGGAGGACGTGCACCCCGTCAGCATCCCGGTCCACGTCTACGTGGCGAACTCGAAGGCCCCCCTCGTGGTCCGGGTGATGGTGGACGAGCGACGGAAGACGCTCCGCTTCACCCCCGATTCCAAGGCGAAGCGGATCGACGTCGATCCGATGGACGCCTCCCTCGTACGCAAGCTGAAGAAGGTGCGTCGCCTCAGCGACCCGCCGGAGACCGAATGAGTCGTTCCCCGATCCTCCGCACGGGCGCCTCGCTCGCCGTCTTCGCCTCGGCCGCCCTGTTCGGGCCGCCCGAGGCGTCCGCCCAACGAACCTGGGACATCAACGAGCACCTCCTCGGCGCCACGTACCTCTCGTCCCAGAGCGGAAACGGCCGCCTGACGGCGGGGGTCGCGCCGCGCGGCGAGGTCTCCGTGCTGTCCTGGCCGTCGCCGTCGTACTTCGACCACGTGGACTTCGAGACCGAGGCGTCGGACGAGGCTCGCTCGCTGCAGTACTTCGGGGCCCGGCAGACGGAGGGGATCTTCGGGGGCCTCCGCGTCACGTCGCCGTCCGGGGAGTCGTTCACTTGGCTGCGCGACGCGGCGTGGACCCACGACCAGCGCTACGCCGGGGACGAGTCGGCGGCGGTGGAGATCGTGGCGCGCAACGAGGTCCTGGGCCTCACGGTGACCCAGTGGACGACCGTCGACTCCGATGCGGACGTGGTCCTGCGCCGGACGCTCGTCCGGGCCGACGAGGGGACCGACGTCACGGACGTCACCTACGTGCTCTACGCCAACCTCGCCCCGTCGCTGCACCGCGATCCCCTGAACCCGATCCAGGACGACTCCAAGGGGG